>Ga0180434_10000232_pt1 | contig 86575 bp, 87 predicted proteins | sample SS_ome_7_FD_132453 | JGI IMG/M metagenome (GOLD analysis project Ga0180434, IMG submission 132453) | Hypersaline lake sediment archaeal communities from the Salton Sea, California, USA - SS_1_D_2 metaG | ecosystem: Environmental > Aquatic > Non-marine Saline and Alkaline > Hypersaline >... | reverse complement strand
GCGTTGTTCACCGGCAGCGCGGCGGTGTTCGCCCAGTATCATGATTCCGATCCCTATTACGACGACGGCGGACAGTACTACGATGACAACAGGTACTACGATGAGGGGTATTACGACCCCCAGTATGACCACTACGAGCCCTACTATGAATACGGCTGGGAAAACGCACGGCCCTACCTGGACAATTACCACGGACCCCTTTACTACTTTGCTCATCCCCGCCACAACCTCTACTTTGTCATCATCGGTCCCCGGGTATTCATTATCCCCTATTATGAACTTCGACCCGTATGGCACCTTTTCCAATGGCTCCGCTTATCCATCAACCGGTTTATCTACCGCAGCTGTTTCGGACTGCACTATTACGATAATTACGTCCGCTTTCACTACTATTATAACTATTTCAACCGCTACCATTACTCTCCCTACCACTGCCGCTATGTCCGTCACCATTACGGGGTGTACTTTCACAACCGCCACCACCGGCCCTCTTATTTCCGGAATTACCGACGCGTCATGCGCCATCATCCGCGAGACCTGGGCTGGCGCAACCACCCGCTGCAAAAAACCGGCGCCCTTGGAACCCTCAACAAAGCCAAGAGCACCTACCGCGGACCGGCCAAGGCCAAGAACCCGGCCCGCAGCTACCGCTCTCCCTCCGCCACCCGTTCTACCGCCAAGACCCGGAGCAGCACCCGGTATCCCGCCCGATCCGGCACCTATTCCCGCTCCTCCTCCAAAACCCGCCGGTCCCCGGCCAATTACCGCCCTTCCACTTCCGTCCGCTCGTCCAAATCCACCTTCTCATCCCGGTACCGGAGCCCTTCGCGGGTCAAGTCCAGCAGCCGGGGCCATTCCCCTTCCAGCCGCAGTTATTCCCGTCCCCGGTCCGGTTCCAGCACCTATTCCAAATCCCGCTCCTCCTCCCGTCCCCAATCCACTGTCCGGTCCTACCGGCGGACCACTCCCAGGAGCAAATCGACCTACCGCCGTTCCTCCTCCAAAAGCAGCGGCTCCAAAAGCCGGGTCAGCCGTTCCCGCACCAGCCGCAAGAGCAGCGCCTCCTCCCGGCGCAAGAGCAGCGGTTCATCCAAATCCTCCCGATCTTCTTCCCGCCGCAGCAGCGGCCGGGGGAAAAAAGGCTGATTCCCGCCTTCCTCTACCCACCCAGGGGCTGAATTTGACAAAATTCAGCCCTTCGTGGTATTTTATCCTTTCCAGCCAAACCTGAGGAGGCAGTACCGTGATCAAACTGATCGTCGCCCTGGGCAACCCGGGGATCCAGTACCGGGATTCCCGTCACAACATCGCCTGGATGCTGCTGGAATTTCTTTCCTTTTACCCGGATTTGAGCTGGAAAAACAAATTCAGCGGTGAGATCGCCTCCTTTCGGATCGCCGATGAGCCCCGTCATTTTCTCCGCCCCCTCACCTTCATGAACCGGAGCGGCCGCAGCGTGGGCCAGGCCCTGCAATATCTCAAGGCGGATCCCGCCGAGCTGCTGGTGATCCATGACGAGCTGGAACTGGATTTCGGTTTCATCGGGTTCAAAGAGGGCGGCGGACTGGGGGGCCATAACGGCCTGCGCTCCGTTGCCTCGGTGCTGGGGACCCGGGATTTCAAACGGGTCCGCCTGGGGATCTCCCGTCCCCCCCACGATGATATCACCGGCTACGTGCTCGGGGCCTTTTCACCGGAAGAAAGGGATGCCCTGCCGGATTTTCTCGAGCCCGCCGCCGACCTGGTCGCCGACACCCTGGCGGAAGACCAGTTTGAACCGATGACCCTCAGCCATCGGAAACACCCGCTGCTCCCTACCGGTCCCCCCGATGCTTGAATATCAGCAAAAGGGCCGATTTTTTGCCCAGGTGCACCGGGGTCTGGAAGCCACCGCCGGCGACGAACTGGCCTCGCTTTCCGCCACCGACATCCGTCCCACCTTTTGCGGCCTGCATTTTTCCGCAACCCTGGAAGATCTGGCCCGTATCGTTTTGATGACGCGCATCTGCAGCCGAATCCTCGCCCCCCTGGCTTCCTTTTCCTGTCACTCGGACCGCAAACTCTACGGGCAGAGCCGCCGTCAGATCCCCTGGGAACGATTCCTCGATCCCGCGGACCGTTTTTTTATCGTGGCCAACGTCTCTGACAGCCGGATCACCCACTCCCGTTACGCCGCCCAGGTACTCAAGGATGCCCTGGTTGATTCCCTGCGGGAACGGTACCAGGCCCGGCCCTCCATCGATAAAATCAATCCCAGCCGGGTATTCAACCTCTTCATCCACCGCAACCGGGCGGTGGTGAGCCTGGACCTGGGCAGCGGCGCCCTGCACCGTCGCCGGTATCGTCAGGAAACCGTATCCGCCACCCTGCACGAGACCACCGCCGCCGCCCTGATCGCCCTGACCGGCTGGCAGGGAGAACGACCCCTGGTGGACCCTTTCTGCGGCAGCGGCACCCTGGTGGCCGAAGCCCTCATGTCCTACTGTAAAATCCCCCCTACCTGGCACCGCCGGGAATTCGGTCTTCAGGCCCTGCCGGATCTCGATCCGGCGGTTTTCCACCGGATCCTCCGGACGGTCAAGGATTCCATCCAAACCCTCCCCCCGGGCCTGATACGGGCCAGTGACCACGATGCCCATGCGGTTTCCGTCACCCGTACCAACCTGGCCACCCTGCCCCAGGGAAAAAAAATTCCCCTCGATTGTTGCGATTACCGCCGGCGGGATGACCTGGCCGGCACCACCATCATCACCAACCTTCCCTATGGCAAGCGGCTTTCGGTCAACGAAACCTTTTACCGTCAGCTGGGGGACTTTTTGAAACAGCGCTGCCGGGGCGCCACCGCCTGGCTGCTCTGTCCCCACTCCCCCCTGATCAAATCCATCGGCCTGAGAACCTCCCGCAAGATTCCCGTTTTCAACGGTCCCCTGGAATGCCGGTTCATCCGCCTGGAACTCTACTGACAACCGCCCGGGTCTTGCCTTTTCTCCCGCCGGGATTTACAATAACCACATGAAAAAAATGCTGTTCCTGTTTCTGTCTCTGCTGGTTTTACCGGGCTCCCTGCCGGCCGATACCGCCGGCCGGCCGATACGGGACCGGGTGGGATTCTGCTGGGAAAAGCAGCAGATGACCCGCATGATCCGGCTCCTGGAATCCATCCGTCCCCTGAAATCGCCGGTCCCCGCGGATTCCAGGATCATCGGCGGCATTTGCCCCCACGACGATTACCTTTACGCGGGACATCTGTACCTGCCCTTGTTTGGGGCCCTGCGGGCCCGGGAGGTGTTGGTTTTCGGGGTTACCCATCGGCCGGTCCGACAAAAATTCCCCCAGGCCCGAAACCGCCTGATCCTGGACACCTTTTCTCACTGGCAGGGGCTGGACGGTCGGCCCGTCCATGTCTCCCGCCTCCGGGAATTCCTCCGGGAACGGTTGAAACCCGAAAACTTTTGGGTCAGCAACCCGGCCCATGCCCGGGAACACTCCATCGAAGCCCTGATCCCCTTCCTGGACCACTTTCTGGACGATTACCGGCTGACGCCGATCATGGTGGGCCCCATGGACCCGTCCCACCTGGAGGCGGTCAGCACCGCCCTGGCCCGGGTGATCGGGTCATACCTTGAGAAACACCAACTGGTTTTGGGGCGGGATCTGGTCTTCCTGATCTCCGCCGATGCCAATCACTACGGACCCGACTTTGACAACGCTCCCTACGGGGTGGACCGGGCCGCCCACCAGACCGGCACCCGGAGGGATCGGGAGCTCATCCAGAGTCACCTGACCGGTCCCCTCACCGAATCCGGGATCGATACCCTCTGCCAGGCGCTCTGGCCGAGCCGGGGCGGGAAAAACTTCCTCTGGTGCGGCATGTATTCCATTCCCCTGGGAATCCGGACGATCCAGAAATTAGTCGCATCGAAGGGGGTCCGGGATCCAATCCAGGGGCGCCTGATCGCCTACGATGACACCTATTCCGCCGGGGTGCTGCCCCTCCGGGACCCGGGATTCGGGATCACCGCCCCCTTTTCGCTGTCCCACTGGGTAGGCTTTTTCTCCCTCACCTTTCAGGTCCAAAAAGAAGCCCTCAGTCCCCGTTGACCTGGATCATCCGGTCCAGGATCTCCTTGAGCAGCTTGGCGGCCACATAGGCGGTGAGTTGCCGGACATCCCGGGCCGGGTTGTACTCGACGATATCCGCCCCCGCAATGCCCGCGGTTTCCACCCGCTGGATGATCCCGATCACCTCCCGGACGGTCATCCCGCCCGGTTCGAAATGGGACACCCCGGGGGCCAGCCCGGGTTCCAGCACGTCCAGGTCCACCGAAATGTAGAGGAGACCGTCGAAGCTCAGCCGCAGGTCCGGGGTCAAATTTCGCATCTCGATGGTTTCCACCAGGAACTTTTCCGCCTGTTCGCGCTGGTGGACATCCGCCGCCCGGATGCCCACCTGAACCAGCCGCCGGCACAACCCCTCCTCCATGATCCGGGCAAAGGGGGATCCGTGGGAACGGGGATTGTTTTCAAAGTCGTGATAGAGGTCGGGATGCGCGTCGAAATGAAGAATATCCAGGGGGGGGCCCTTCCCCACCAGTGCCTGGAGCACGGGATGGGTGACGGCATGATCTCCTCCCAGCACCACCGGCCGGTATCCCCGCCTGCGCCACTTCCCCACTTCCGTGCGGATCCGGCGCCAGGCATCTCCCCGACCGGTCGCTCCCGGATCCTTGCCCCAGGGAATGCCCGTGGAAAAATCCAGGTGCCGACCTCCTTCGGTGAACCAGTTCATGGAACGGGAAAAGAGGGCCTCCCGGATCTTTTCGGGTCCCCGGGCGGCACCCTTCATGAAGGAGGAATTCTCGTCGGATCCGCAGGGGATCACCACCGGTCCGTTGCCTTTTTTCTCCATGGAACCATTATAGCGGATGGAGGCAAAAAACACACCCGATGCCCTGCGCCCTTGATTTATCGGTCCAATTTTAGTAATAATAGTAAGGATGCAACCCGATGGAATGAAATTTCATCTATAGGGTAATTCAGACCAGCACGGAGGAATATCATGAGAAAGTCAGGAATGATCGCCGGCATCAGTTTTCTGGCCGGCATCACCTTCATTATCATCAGCCTGGGCATTTTTCAGGCAGACGCCACCAACCTAACCGTATCCGAGCCGGCCTACGCCGCCACCCCGGCTCCCGGGGGCCAGGAGGTGACCAGCGAGGAGAATTTTACCGGTCTTTCCTTCGCACCGGTGGTAAAAAAGGTCAAACCGGCGGTGGTCCGGATCGACGCCACGGCCCTGCTCGAAGCGTCCGAAGAAAATAATCCTTCCTTTGAAGATGATTTTTTCCGCCGGTTTTTTGACGTTCCCCGACGCAATCAGCCCCGCAAGGTGCCCAAATCCGGAAGCGGTTTTCTGATCAGCCAGGACGGCTACATCGTGACCAACAACCACGTGGTCAGCGACGCCATCAAAGTAACGGTCACCCTTTCCAACCAGACGGAGCACCCGGCCGAGGTGGTGGGAACCGATCCCCTCACCGATGTGGCCCTGCTCAAGATCAAGGGCGACAATTTTCCCTTTATCCGGCTGGGGGATTCGGAAAAAATAGAGGTGGGAGACATGGTCCTGGCCATCGGCAACCCCCTCAGCCAGAACCTGTCGGTCACCTCCGGCATCATTTCCGCCAAGAACCGCCGGCTGGAAGGCCTGGGGCTGACCGTCCAGAAATTCCTCCAGACCGACGCCGCCATCAACCGGGGAAATTCCGGCGGCCCCCTGGTCAACGTCCGGGGCGAAGCCATCGGGATCAACTCGGTGATCCTCTCCCAGACCGGCGGCAACATCGGGCTGGGATTCGCCATTCCCTCCAACATGGCCCGGGACGTCATCCGGGATCTGAAGTCGCAGGGGAAGGTCGTGCGGGGTTACCTGGGAATCTCCCTGGATTACATCAACAAGAGCCAGGCCCAAGAGTATTTCGATCTCCCCTACTCGGGGATCCTGGTGCGAAATGTGGAAGAGGGCACCCCGGCCGCCCGGGCGGGCCTTCAGCGCTGGGATTTCATCACCGAGATCAACGGCCAGAAGATCGATGAGAACAACTTCATCAACATCATTGCCCGATCGGCCCCGGAAACGGTGGTGGACCTGGTCCTGTATCGCAAATCCGGCAGCAAGAACAAAAAAATCGACCTGAGCGTAAAACTGGGGGAATACCCCACCGCCCAGAGTACCACCGCAGCCCCCGATGACCAGCGGTACCACAACCTGGGCATGGAACTGAGAAACAACTCCCCCGCCATGGCCTCCCGCTACAATCTCTCCACCCCCAACGGCATCGTGGTCATGGATGTCAAACGCGATTCCAACGCCTATGAGAACAGTATCCGCCGGGGCGATATCATCCTCAGCGTCAACCGGACCGACATCCGAAATGTCGATCACTTCCTTTCCATTCTCTCTGAGAAGGAACCCGGCTCCAGGCTGTTGATGGTCATCAACCGCCGGGGCAACGAATACATGATTCCCTACACGCTCCCGGAATGAGATGGAATTTTTCAAGAGCAGCTCCGGTGGCAATACCTTCCTGCTCCTGGAAAAATCGGGCATAGAGGGACAGTCGGATCCGGAGGCTTTGGCCCGCACCCTCTGTGATCCCCGCCGGGGAGTGTTCGCCGACGGACTGGTGGTATTTGACTCCAAAAGCCGGCCGGTACACTTCCAGATCTTCAACCGGGACGGCAGCCGCGCCGAGATCTCCGGCAACGGCATGGCCGGACTGGCCGCCCTGCTTTTCTACCAGGGGACCTTTGCCGGTCAGGTCCGGCTGGATACCCCGGCCGGGCCCCGGATGGTGATCCGAAAAAAGCAGCTGGGACCTGCATCCTTCCGCCTGGAGATTGAAATTGGGAATCCGGACTTTACCCCCGGAGAGAATTTTCCCTTCCTGAAACCCGGCACCCACACCCATCCCTACCGTGACCTAAGGCTCCATCCGGTATCGGTGGGGAACCCCCACGTGGTCATCCTCCTTCCCGACCCCCGCTCAGCCTCTGATCTGAACGAGTTGGGGCGGGAGATCTCCACCTCCGCTCTATTTCCTCACTCCACCAACGTGGAGTTCGCCTGGGACATCGGGGACAACCGGTGCCGGATCCATTTTTTTGAACGAGGGGTGGGACAGACCGCCTTCAGCGCCACCGGGGCGGCGGCGGTCTTCGCCGTTCTGGACCGGCAGCGTCTGATCTTCGGGCCTCTGACCCCGGCCAACCTGAACGAACCGGTCAGGATTTTCAAAAAGGACGGCATATTTATTGAAAACTCCACCAAAATATTATATAAATGTAGACAACCATGAGCATCGCACGCCTGCGGATTATCCTTCCCTGTATTATTCTTTTCCTGCTGCCCCCCTTACCGTCCCGCGCCGATACCCTGCATGAACTGTACACCACCGACGGAATCAAATACAAGGGAAAGTTTGTGGCCTTCAAATACGGCACTTTCTACTTCAACGTGTACAAATTCGGCAAGGTGACCCGCAAGCTCAGGATTCCCATCAGCAAGGTCTGGAAGTTGATCATCAACCCCCATAACAGCAATCAGATCATTTCATCCTATGAACTCAACGAGAAATACCGGAACCTGCGCCGGGGGAAAAAAAGCCGCAGTTTCACCCTTCCGGCCAAGCAGCAGTGGCTTAAGACCACCATTTCGCTGGAACGCGACCAGAAGATTCTCTTCTCGGTCTCCGGTACCATCACCATCGCCAACAACCTGGAAGTGAACCAGGGGGGACAGAAAACCACCAACTGGCACCGGAATAAACCCATGCCCACCATGCCCACCGGGGCGGTCATCGCCAGGATCAATGAAGACGGGCAACCCTTTTACGTGGGGGAAAACATGGCCCCCTTCCTGGCCGAAGTCGAGGGGATCCTGTACATCGGCGTCAACGATTACTACTTCGCCGATAACATGGGCAACTTCATCGTCACCGTGTATTATTGATCCGGCAGAACGATGAAAGGTTTGAAACCCACGGCCTTTTCCGCCCGCCGGGCCAGGGCCACGAATCGTCCGTTCAGGGTAAACAATCGAAAAAACTCACCCCTTTCCTTCTGCGCTTCCACCCGGGTGATATGGCGTTTGAATACCGTGCCGCCGTTGCGGGCGATCACTTCCCCCTGGTGGGATAAGGTAAGGGCGGGAAATTCCGGCAGCAGGGTTTCGATGGGTTGCACATAGCGGATCAGGTCGCCGGGCGGCATCCCGGCATCCAGCTGGTCCAGGTTCACCGCATCCTTCAGGGAAAACTCCCCGATTCGTTCTCTTTTCAATTCCTTCAGATGGGCCCCCACCTTGAGCGCCTGGCCCAGATCGTGGGCCAGGGACCGGATGTAGGTCCCGGCGGAAGTCTCGGCGGAAAAATACAGCCGGTCCGGCGCCTGGATCAAAAGTTCAAGCCGATAGATATGCACCCGGCTGGCGGGGATCCGGACATCGATGTTCTGGCGGGCGTACCGGTACAGGGGTTTGCCGTTCTTCTTTTTGGCCGAGTATACCGGCGGGCGCTGCAGTACCGATCCGGTGAATTTTTTTTTCAGGCTCCGAAGATCCTCATGGTAGAGGTCCACCGGCCGGGGTTCGGACAGGGGACGCCCCATCCGGTCATAGGTGTCGGTGGCCACCCCGAATTGAATGACACCGGTGTAAAGCTTGCGTTTGCGGACGTAAAAATCAAAGAATTTGGTTACATGGCCGATCCCCACCAGCAACAGGCCTTCGGCCATGGGGTCCAGGGTGCCAAAATGTCCCACCTTCTGGATCCGGAAGATTTTACGCACCCGGGAGACCACATCATGAGAGGTGATCTGCGGTTGCTTGTTAATTACGATCAGTCCGTGCAGCATGCTTCAACTGTCTGGCCACTTCCTTGAGAATCCGGTTTTTGCCCTCCCGGATATCCCCCTCGTAATAGAAACCTGCTGCATGGTCATGGCCGCCCCCGTTAAACTTGCGGGCGATCAGCTGGGCGTTGACCGGGTCCTTGGAGCGGATGGAAATTCGGTATTTCTGATCGTCCACCTCTTTGAAAAACAGGGTAACTTTGATCCCCAGTATGGAGCGGGCCATGAAAATGACGTCCTCGGTTTCCACGCTCCTCAGGTCAAAATCGGGCAGGAAATCCCGGCGGTATTCGATTACCGCCACCTGTTGATCCAGGTGAATCTGCAGGGTGCCCAGCACCTTCTGGATCAGCCGGATTTTTTCCAGGCGGTTGGAACTGAACAGAAGCCGGCTGACCTGATAGGGGACGATTCCACTCTGACGGACGATCTGGGATGCGACGTGCAGCGTATGGCTGGTGGTATTGGAAAAACGGAAGGAACCGGTATCGGATATGATGGCGGCGTACAGGTTGAATCCCATGTCCCGGCTCAGGGGAATCTCCAGCTCACCGGCCAGGGTATAGATCAATTCCCCGACAGCCGATGCTTCGGATACGATCCAGTTCAGGTTGGAATCCCGGCAGCTGGTGGAATGGTGATCGATGTTGATGGTAAAATAATCCATCAGGTTCTTTTGCCCGGTACGTTTCTCGTCTCCCCCTTCGATCAGAATGACCATGTCAAACTTTTCGGGGTGAATCTGCCGGTATTCGATCTGTTCATACCCGGGCAACTGGTTGATGGGAAAAGGAGCGGGATCGTGGTTGTAATATTTGACTTTCTTGCCCAGCTCCTGGAGCATCATCATCAGGGCCAGACCGCTGCCGATGGAGTCCGCGTCGGGCATGACATGGGAACAGAGGCAGATTTTTCTGCTCTTGGTGATCATTCTGGCGACTTCTCTTTTCAATTGGTCTTCCTCGCTTGGATATTTTGGGGATCCGGTCCCCCCCCCAAATGCAGCCTCGGATTCTGCCGGATCCGGTTCCTGCGGTGAATCATTGCACTTCCCGGTCCACATGCAGGATTTCCAACGAGAAATGATCGTTGACAAAATCCTCAATGCGCTGAAAGGTCCGGTAGATCACTTCCTTCTGGAGGGCAACCTGGGCCAGGGACACCAGGGCATGGTTCAGCTGGTCCTGGTAGTCGCTCTCCACCAGGGAGATATTGAAACGTTGCTTGAGTTTTTCCTTGACGCTATGCAGGATCCTGCGCTTGTCCTTAAGACTCCGGGACCAGCTCAACCGCAATTCAAGGTGCATCACTCCGATCCGTATCATTTCTTCTCGACCATCTCGTACACCTCGAAAACATCCCCCGGCTGCAGGTCGTTGAAATTCCTGACCTTGATTCCACACTCGGTTCCGGCCTTGATCTCCCGGACCTCGTCTTTCATCCTTTTGAGGGTTTCCAATTCACCTTCAAAAAGAAAATCATCGCCCCGCATGACCCGCAGCTGGGATTTGTTGGTCACCCGTCCTTCCCGGACGATACATCCGGCGATCGTCCCCAGGCGGGAAATGCTGAAGGTCTTGAGCACCTCCACCTTGCCCACCCGTTCCTTTTTGTATTCCGGCTTAATCTCTCCCTTGAGGGCCTTCTGGATGTCTTCCACCAGGTGGTAGATCACGTTGTACATCTGGATGTTTACCGCTTCCCGCTTGGCCAGGCTCAATACTTTCTTGTCCGCCCGGACATTGAACCCCAGGATCATGGAATTGGAGGTGGCGGCCAGCATCACGTCGCTTTCGGTGATGTTACCGATCCCGGTGTGAAGGATATTGATTTCCAGCCGGTCTTTCTGTTCCTGCTTTTTGAGGATATTTTTCAACACCTCCACCGAGCCGGAATTATCGGCTTTGATGAGGGTGGAAAAAACATTGGCCTCCTCCTTGTTTTCCTTGCTGAAGAGGTTTTGCAGGGTCATCTTTTTCTCTTCAAACCGCTCTTCGCTGCGCCCCCTGACTTCCCGGGTATTCCTCAGTTCCACGATTCGCTGGGCCTTGGCGATATCCTTGACCACCTGAAACAACTCTCCGGGCCGGGGAATCTCATTGAATCCCACCACTTCCACGGGAATCACGGCGGGGGCCTCCGGGAGGGATTTGCGGTTGTCGTCGAACATCATCTTGACCTTCCCGGTGGAATTCCCGCATATAAAGCAGTCGCCCCTGCGCAAGGTCCCGTGTTCCACCAGGACCGTGGCGGTGGCGCCGGTTTTCTGATCCAGCCGGGATTCGATGATCCGGCCGCGGCTGAGTACCTGGTCATAGCGTTTGAGCTCCTGCATCTCGGAGACCAGTGAAATCATCTCCAGAAGGGCATCCAGGTTGGTGTTGTTTTTGGCGGAAATTTCCACGGACACCACATCGCCGCCCCAGTCCTCCACCAGGACATCATGTTCCGCCAGTCCCTGCTTGACACCGTCCACGTTGGCAGTGGGCAGGTCGATCTTGTTGATGGCCACGATCAGGGGAACACCGGCAGCCCGGGCGTGGTTGATCGCTTCGATGGTCTGGGGCATCACCCCGTCTTCCGCGGCGATCACCAGCACCACGATGTCGGTGGTACTGGCTCCCCGGGCCCGCATGCTGGTAAAGGCCTCATGCCCGGGGGTGTCGATGAACACCACATCACCGTGCTTCGAGGAGAGCTTGTAGGCCCCGATCCGCTGGGTGATTCCACCCTGTTCTTTTTCCGCCACCCGGGAGTTGCGATAGCGGTCCAGGATCGTGGTTTTGCCATGATCGACATGGCCCATGACGGTCACCACCGGGGCCTTGCTGACCTGGCGGGCGTTGTTTTCCCGGATCGACTGCTCGAATATGTAGTCTTCGTAGGGAATGGTTTTGACCTGGACGTTGAATTCATCGCAGATCCGCTTGACTTCATCTTCATCCAGGATTTTGTTGCGCAGATTCATATCGTAAAGAGACAGCTTGTCCTCCAGGTCCTTGAGCCGGAGGTTCAGCCGTTCGGTGACTTCCCGGAGGGTCAGGTAGGCGGGAATCCGGATCAGGTTCGGGATATCGGTGCTGATCTTGCGCTTGGCGGTAGAGGGTTTGGAGGGGAAATCCTTCTTTCGCCGGGGCATGGGACGGCCGGAACGCCGGCGGTCCCGTTGAGAAGGCTGGGGACGGGGACGGGGACGAACCGGGGGTTTGGCTTCGGAAACCTCCTGCGGACGCGGAGCAGCGGGCTTGGGCTGGGGGCGGGGCGGGGGAACCGTTTCCTTCGGGGGGGAGGGAGCGGGAGAAGGAGGGGGGGCTTTGGGTAACGGTTTTTTCTCACTGGGGGACGGTGGAGAGGGAGGTTCCGGCTTCGGTTTGGGCTTGGGTTCCGGCTTTTGGGGAGGAGGAGAGGGTTTTTTTTCTACCGGCTTGGATTCAGCCGGGGCCTGGGGAGAAACGTCGTCCTTCTTCTCCGGCGGCTTTTTCTTCTCTACGGCAGGCTTTTTGACCGCCTTCTTCTTTTTCTTTGCGCCCTCAAATTCCTTTACCACCTTCTTCAATTTATCTTTATTGTTTTTTAATTCCTTCAACAATTCCAGCTGTTCGATGGAGACAGCGGAGGAATGCGATTTCACCGGTGTTTCCTGCTGTTCCAGATAGTACATGGCCAATTTGTTGGGGATATCCAGCTGTCTGGTCACTTCATGCAATTTAATCGTCGCCATTCAGTACTCCTTTTATATTTTTTTTTCTTTGATCCGGTCTTCTTCCGAAAAATTATTGGTCAGCTGCAGATTCCACCGGGTCAGTTTGCTGGCCAATTTAATATTGATCCCGCTGCGGCCGATGGCCGCCGCCAGGCTTTGGTCCGAGACCGTGACCTCGGCCCGCATATTCCTGTGATCCACCAGGTTCACCTTCTTGACCTCGCCGGGTACCAGGGCCGAGGTAATGAAACGCTCCGGCGAATTGCTCCAGGCGATCACATCGATCCGTTCCCCGTTGAGCTCCTTGGTAATGGAAAGAACCCGGTTGCCGTTCATGCCCACGATGGCGCCCACCGGGTCCACCGCTTTGTCCACCGAGTACACTGCAATCTTGGATTTGATCCCCGGCGCCCGGGCGACGGAAAAGATCTTCACGATCCCGTCGCTGACCTCGGGAACCTCTCTTTTGACCAGCGCCGCAACGAACTCCGGTACCCGCCGGGTTCCCAGTACCAGGGGTCCCTTGCCTTCCTCAAATACCTTCTTGATGTAGAACTTGATCACATCTCCCCGGGAAAGGTGGTCCCGGGGACTGAGTTCATTGACCGGCAGGATGGCTTCACCGGTATCCAGTGAGAGGATGATCTTCTGTTTCTCGACGCGTCGAACCTCGCCGGTGATCAGGGTATCCACCATGGATTTGTACTTTTCATAGATATTCTGCTGTTCGGCCTGCATCACCTTCTGCATGATGATCTGCTTGGCGGTCTGGGCCGCGATCCGCCCCAGGGTTTCCCCGGGCAGGTGGATCTCAACTTCATCTCCTTCCTGAGCAGACTGGTCGTAATTCAGGGCTTCCTTCCAGGTAACCTCCAGGGAAGGATCCGTCACCTCTTTCACCACCTGCTTGCGCGCGTATACGTTGATCTGACCGGCATCCTTATCGATCTGGACATGAATATCCGCATGGGGATCGAAATACTTCAGGGCCACCGAGAGCAGCGCTTCCTCAATTGCGGCATAGAAAATGTCCTGGGAAATATTCCGCTCCCTGCTCAGTTTTTTTATCGTTTCGATCAACTCTCGGGCCATTGGTTTTCCTCGGGTATAAACTGGTTATTATAGAGAATTTCAGCCCAAAAAGCAAATCAATCTGCCCTTTCGGGGGATTGGCGGGGGGAATGAGATAAGGGCCGGGAGGTTAAAAGGGCAGGAGGGAATCCCATCCGTTGGGGAGTTCCCGGGCGATATCGTTGAGAATGACAAACCCCATGAGGGTCAGAAGAAAGGCCAGCCCGAGATACATCAAAAAATTCTTGACCCGGGGATTGAAGTCCCGTCGGAACAGGCCTTCCAGGGCCAGGATCATCAGGTGACCGCCGTCCAGGACCGGGATGGGAAGCAGGTTGATGATCCCCAGCTGCAGAGAGATGAAGGCGATAAAGGTAAGAAAGTTGCCGAATCCGCTGATCAGGGTCTGCCTGGAATACCGGGCGATGGCGATGGGACCCGAAAGGGTCTTGGGTGACAGCTTCCCCAGGAGCATCTTCTTGATGGCATCGTAGGTGGCGCCGATCAACTCCCCCATCTCCACCACGGCCTTGCCGAAGGCCTTGAAAACCCCGTACCGCTTGGTGATGGTCTGGAAATAAAAGCGGGTCTGTACCCCGATCTTGTACCCTTCCCCGGTTTTTCTGGGCGACAGGGTAATGGATTGGATCTCCCCCTTTCGCCTGACCTTGAGGGTGATGGGCCCCGGGGCGGCCCGCTGGATCAGATCGGAAAGCTCGATCGGATGAACCGGTTCTCCGTTGACGGCCAGGATCAGGTCGCCGGGCGCCAGCCCCGAATCCGCCGCCGGATATCCCGGCTGGAGCGCCACGATCTGGGGGAACGCTTCCCACAGCCAGCCGGCCTGGCCGATACCGGTTTTCTCTTCCTCATCGGGGGTGAGGGTTCCGGTCATGACCCGGTTTCCCCGGCGATATCGAACTTTCAGGGGAAGGTTGGGATTGGCCCCGACGGCCATTTCCAGGTCACGCCAGCTTCCGATCTCCCGGTTGCCCAGGGAGAGGATCAAATCTCCCTGGCGAATTCCGGCCCGCCGGGCGGCGGAATCCTCCATCACGTACCCGATCCGTGGAGGTTCGGTCTGGTACTTGCTGACTTCCCGGCCGGTCATGAAGGTTACGGCCAGGATCAGAAAGGCCAGCAGCACGTTCATCAACGGACCCATGAAGAAAACCAGGAACCGCTGCCAGCGTTTCTTGGCCAGGAAATGATCGGGAGCCGGGTCCTGGTTGTCAAACTCGGTCTCTCCGGCCAGTTTGACATACCCCCCCAGGGGAATCAGGCTGAGGGAAAAATCGGTGCCCTTCCGTTTTCTGGTGATCAGTTTTTTTCCAAAACCGATGGAAAAGGTTTCCACCCGGATCCCGTTCATCCGGGCCGCCACGAAATGTCCCATTTCGTGCACCAGGACCACCAGTCCCAGCACGACCAGCATCAGCAATATATCCAGAATCATCTCAATATTTCCTGCGGATCAGCTCCCCCGACCGGCTCTTGGTCCGGTTGATACTGTCTTCCAGTTGCTCCAGGGAACCGATTTCTTCAAATTCGCTATTATATAGTATTTCTTCGACAATATCAAAGATGTTGGCAAAAGAAATCCGGTCTTCCAAAAATGCCTCCACGGCCACCTCGTTGGCGGCATTGAACACCGCCCCGCTGTTTTTGCCCTCGGACAGCACCCGTCTGGCCATCCTGAGAGACCGGAATTTCTCCGAATCCGGCGGATAAAAATCCAGCCGGGAGACCTCCCCCAGATTCAGGGAAGGGTAGGCCGATTCCAGACGCCCGGGGGCGGTAAGAGAGTAGAGAATCGGCAGTTTCATGTCCGGAAGCCCCAACTGGGCAATCACCGATGAATCGATGTACTCTACCAGGGAATGCACGATACTCTGGGGATGGATCAACACATCGATCTGATCGGCGGCCAGGTGAAACAGGTACTGGGCCTCGATCATTTCCAGGGCCTTGTTCATCAGGGTGGCCGAGTCGATGGTGATCTTCCGCCCCATCTCCCACACCGGATGGGAAAGGGCCTCCCGGGGATCGATCCGCGAGAATTTCTTTTCCGGCAGGCGGAAAAAGGGGCCTCCGGAAGCCGTTAAAATAATCCTTCGGACCGCCCGGCGGGGATTGTCGGCCAGGGACTGGTAAATGGCGCTGTGTTCGCTGTCTACGGGGATAATGGTGGCGACGGAATTCTCCAGGGCCCGGTTGATCAGCCCTCCGGCGGCCACCATGGCCTCCTTGTTGGCCAGGCATAATCGCAGGCCCCGCCCAATCGCCGCCAGGGTCGCGGCCAGGGCGTCGGTACCGGGAACCGCCAGAACCACCGTATCCACCTCCTCCATCATCACCATCTGCATCAGGCCATCTTTCCCGTCAAATACCCGGCACCGGGGAAATTCCGCTGCCAGCGCGCGGGCATCCCGGGATTCCCGTACGCTGATCGACCGGGGAGCGAATGCGCGCACCTGTTTTCTCAGCAGGTCAAGGTTGTTGCCCGCCGCCAGCCCCGCCACCTTGAACAGCTTCGGATAGGACCCGATCACCTCCAGGGCATTGATCCCGATGGAACCGGTGGAACCGAGCACGGCGATGGTTCTTTTTTCAATTTGCGGCCGGTTCATCCCTCAGGTCCATATCCAGGTAATCAGGTAATAAAAAAGGGGCGCGCAGAAGATGTAACTGTCCACCCGGTCCAGCACTCCGCCGTGTCCCGGGAGAAGATCACCGGAATCCTTCTGTCCGGCCGCCCGTTTGAATAGCGATTCCACCGGATCGGATACCTGGGAGACCAGGGCGAGAAGACCGGCGGTCAGGATCGCGGTCAGGGGGGCGAGGCCGGAAATTCCCAGGATCCGAAGGGCGGCCCATCCGGTCAGACCGGCGGTCAGGATTCCGGCCAGCAGTCCCTCCAGGGTCTTGTTGGGGGAGGCCACCGGATATATCCGCACCCGTCCCAGGGCCCGGCCGATAAAATAGGCTCCGGTATCCCCCACGGCGATAACGGCCACCAGAAAGAAAAAATACCGGGGACCGCGCTGGTGCTGGTCCCCGAGACGGACCAGTTCGAGGATAAAATACAGGGGAAAGTAGAGATAAAAAATCACAAACACCTGAACGGCGATATCCCGGAAAAAATCCCTCAGTTTCTCGGCATCGTTCACGGCGAACAGAAAGAATACCCCGGTGGAAGAGATCACCAGCAGGAGGGCGGCGGAAATCGAAGGAATGGAGTAAGTAAAAGCGGCGGCGATGATCAGTCCGTGCAGCAGCATCAGGCTGAGGGAACGCACCCGGATCCCGGACAGGCGGATAAATTCCAGGGCCGCCAGGGTGATCACCCCGAAAAGGACGATGGATACACCCCACAGGGGCAGGAGGAGGAAGACTCCCAGCACCAGGACGATCAATCCCAGGGCGGTCAGGGTCCGGATCATGACCTCTGTCATAGCCGACCGTATCTCCTCTTCCTTTTCTGGTAATCGATCACCGCCCGGTAAAGATCGGCCTCCCGGAATTCCGGCCACAGGGTGGGGGTGAAATACAGTTCCGAATAGGCGATCTGAAAAAGCAGAAAATTGGATATCCGCATTTCTCCGGAGGTGCGGATCAGCAGGTCGGGATCGGGGATCCCGTCGGTATAGAGGTATTTCCGGAAGAGCTCTTCATCGATCTTGTTCGGATCCACCCCTTCCCGGGCAAGGGCCCGAACCGCCTGCAGGATTTCATGCCGGCCCCCGTAGTTGAGGGCCATGTGGATCTGCATCTTCCGGTTGTTTTTTGACATTTCGATGGTTTTGCCCAGTTCCCGGCGGAGTTTTCCCGGCAGTTTTCCCGAATCGCCGATCAGGCACAGCCGGATGTCATTTTCCTCCAGCAGGGACTTGTTGCTGAGCAGATTGTCGTGCAGCAGGTTCATGAGGGTGGTGACTTCGCCCCGCGGGCGGTTCCAGTTCTCGGTGGAAAAGGTGTAAAAGGTAAGATGCCGGATTCCCAGCCGGGCGGCGCATTCCGCCACCACCCGGGCGGATTTCACCCCTTCCCGGTGCCCCTCGGTTCGTTTTCGTTTGAATTTTTTGGCCCAGCGGCCGTTTCCGTCCATGATGATGGCCACATGGACCGGCAGCCGGGTGGGGTCGATTCGGCTCAGCAGTTCGTTTTCTTGACCCCTGCCCCCCGAATCCGGGTTTTGCACATCCATTTCCTGCATTATAATTTCATATCCCGCTCCTGTCAAGGGAATGGCCGACCCGGTCACTGCCCGGGTTTTCCCTTTTTTTGGGCAGAAAGCCTTATTTTGATTGATTTTTTTTCTCAACGATACTATCATTTCTGACAGGAGGATCGCCGATGAACCATGCAACTGCTTCACCGGTTTTCAAGTTTTTTGCCATTTTTATCTCCGTCCTTTTTTTCTTTAATATCTGGCTGGTGGCCGAGATCCAGTCTGAAAATCCCCACACCCAAAACTTCAACCAGGCCAAGGAAAAATTCTTCAGCGGGGATTACCCCGCCGCCCGCAGTATCCTGGAAAACCTGGCCGGCGACCTGGGAAAACTGGAGGGACACGAAACCCTCAAAGGGTACACCGCCCTTCTCCTGGGAGCCGTCTACGAAAAAGAGGGGCGAAAAAACCTGTCCATCCGGGAATTCTGCCGGGCCAAGGAAATCCTGGGAGCGGACAGGAGTATCGGCGGACTGGACCTGTCCCTCTACCAGAACTACCGGGAAGACTGCGCCGGGGTCATGACCCTGATCCAATCCTACGATGAAGCCCGGACCGCCTATTTTGCCGGCGATTACCAGTCTTCCAAGGATATCCTGGAACCCCTGGTGGCCCGGCTTGACGAGTATAGCGGGATGGACACCCTCAAGGGAGAGACCTACCTGCTCTCCGGCGCCACCTATGAACAGCTTAAATACCCGCAGCCGTCGGTCAAGTATTACTGCCTGCCCACGGAAACACTGGGCAAAGGCCAGAGCACCGAAGGACTGGACCTCAAGGACCTGAAATGGTACCAGAAGAGCTGCAAATCCGGCGTGGTCTCCAAGATGGGAAAGAAACGCAGGGGAGGCGGGATCCTGGGATTTGTCCTGGGACTGGCCATTCTGGGGGGAATCGTCTGGTACCTGTTCATCAACCCCAACTCTCCGCTCAAGGACGATGAAACGGAAACCAGCTGGAATGAATACATCACCCGCTACCAGTTCGAGACCCACTGGACGATCACCATCAACACCACCTGGTCGGGCAGCCCGGGCACCGTTTCCTACTCGCCGTCTTCCAACTGGGCCCCCCAGCCCGGCACCGCCAACAACTGGGACGACACCCGGACCATCTCCTTCTCCGCCTCCGGGGGCACCCTGGTCAGTTCCCAGATCCGGCTGGAAGTAGAGTTGAAGGGGTGCAATGATGGCACCCGCAAGGATATCATCGATATCAACGATGTGACCAAAATGCAGCGGACCACCACCTTTGCCAATGACTGTTCGGCCGCTGCCCTGGAGGCCAACAAGATCACCAAATTACTTCACACCCAGTCAACCCTGGCGGATATCCGGATACGGCACAAACTGGACCTGTCGGCCAACGACAGCGCCGCCCGGATCCGGGTACAGGTGAATTCCTCGGTAAAAAACCGGTAACCGCTCCAAAAGACCGGTCATGCCGGGATGCCGGTTGATTCGCACGGGTTTACATCCCGGGCTTTCGGCGGTATCATGTACCCCGGGAGAGCGAACGGTCGCTCTCCCCGGGAAAGGCAAAAGATGAAACTGGTAAGCGGAAAAATCACTGAAATCACCCTGAAAAACCGGGTCTTGACGGTGCACACCGTTCTCCCCAACGGGATGCACCTGATCTTTTGCCTGATCTTCCGGCCCGATCCGCACCGGCCGGGAGAGTGGACCGTGCACCTGATCATCGAGCAGGTGTTCGGGGGCAAAAATCACTATCCCCTGGGAGAATTTGTCTTTGATTCCCGGGGGAAACTGATCAAGATGATCATCCCTGATTTCGACCTGGAAAGCAGCGACGCCGCCAATTACAGCCTGCTGGACACCTGTTCCCGCAGTATTACGGATCCCACCGGGATCCAGAAATATCTGGCCGCGGGGGAGAATCCCTACCTGCTGCAGCTGTTTCCCAGCTGTCTTCAGGCCCTGCGGTCGAACCAATCCCCCGTGGTCCGCGAGTACAAAAAGAAGTACGCCCTGCTGGATGCCTATCACCAGGGGCGGGACGGATACAAAAGCAAGATCCTGGACCAGTCGATCCGAAAACAGGACCTGCAGAATTTTCTGGTATTCGAATACCTCATCAACCATCACGAGCAATTCTTCCGTCTGGCCCCCTGAACCCCCTCGCCGTCGACCTCCGGTTTTTTTTTAAAAACCTGTAACCTTTTGCTTCCCGTCCAGTCTAACCTGATAACGGAGGAAGCGATGAAAAAACCGGCAATGATTTTCCTGGTGACAGCCGCCTTTCTGGGACTGCTGCACGCTTCGCATTACGAGGTGACCCGGTCCCGGGAGTGGTCTGAAGTCCTGAAACTCAAACCGGGAGGGGATCCTCCCGTCATCGAGGTGGACAACATTTTCGGTCCCGTCCGGGTGACCGGTCACTCCGATTCCCGGGTCATGCTCCAGGCCCGGGAGACCATCAAGGCAGAGAACCAGACCCGACTGGAAAAGGCCCGGGAGGAAACCCGGCTGGCCATCAGGAGCACGGAGGGCCGATTGAGAATTTACGCGCACGGCCCTTTTCGTCAAAAGGACGGGAAGGTCAACTGGTGCCGGGACCTGGGATATACCGTCCAGTACGACCTGGAACTGAAAGTGCCCCCCCACTCCCGGGTCGACGTCAAAACCGTCAACCGGGGGGATATTCAGTTGAGTGACCTGCAGGGCGCCTTTTCGGCCCAAAATGTCAACGGCCCGATCCGCCTGGAACAGATCACCGGCTCGGGCCGGGCGGTGACCGTTAACGGCACCCTCACCGTCATTTTCAAGAAAAATCCCCGGGAAAACTGCCGCTTTTCCACCATCAACGGAGATATCGCCCTCTTTTTCAACCCGCCCCTCTCCGCTGATTTCTGGCTGCAGACCCTTCACGGGAAGATGCTCAGCGATTTTCCCTTCCGGTACCTTCCCCGGGAAAAAACCAGTGGCTCCCGCGAAAAAGGCCGCTACGTCTACCGCAGCCACGGCAGCCAGGGAATCCGGATCGGATCTGACGGACCCTGCATCCGGGTCAAAACCCTCAACGGCAGTATCACAATCAACAAAAATAAAACCCAATGAAACCAAGGAGAATCCTCATGAAAAAAAACCTTATTTTTCTGCTCAGCCTCAGCCTGGCGGCCCTGCTGCCGGGCCAGGGAGATAATGCAGTGCAGGAAGCCGCGGTGAAGTTTTCCAATCCCGGCCAGCCGGGGGTGGTAGAAGCCCACCTGATGTCCGGGGAAATTACCGTGGAGGGACACAGCGGGAAAGAGGTGCTGGTAACCCTGAAGACCCGCGGGCAGGTCCTGAAAAAGACCCGAAATGAAAAAGGGATGTTCGTCATCGAGAACCGCGGTGTCGACTTCTCGATTGAGGAAGAAAACAACCGGGTGGAAATCAACACCGGCGTCCATCAGGAGGCGGTTTCCCTCTTCCTGAAGGTCCCCCTGAACACCTCGCTGGAACTGAGAACCCTGCAGAACGGGAACATCACGATCCAGAATGTCCGGGGAGAATTCGACGTGAACAACCTGAATGGCTCCATCGAAATGACCGGCGTTTCCGGGACGGTCATCGCCCATTCCCTGAACGGTTCGATCCGGGTGATATTCGATCAGGTGAATCCCGACAAACCCATGTCCTTCAGCACCCTGAACGGAAAGATTGACATCACCCTCCCGGCGGACAGCAATTTCGACATCAAACTGGACAGCCGGATGGGGAAAATATACAGCGATTTCGATCTCACGTTGGAAAGTCAGCTGGTCAAGGAAGAAGAAGACACCCGCAAGGAAGGCGGCAAGTATGAAATCTCCTGGGACCGGGGGCTCCGGGCCAAACTCAACCGGGGCGGTCCGGAAATCATGCTCAAAACCATGAATGGCAACATCTACATCCGTTCAAAAAAATAGGTTCAAAAAACGGGAGGGCGGTGAGGCCCTCCCTTTTTTTTAAAAGGAACTTTACATTGGAAAACGAATTTGACACCATAAAACCAAACGGATAGGGAATTCAGATGACCCCCCATCATTCCAGCCTGGACGACCGCCAGATCATGACGGCCCTGAAGGAGGGCCGATCAGAGCTGCTGGCCGTACTGTTTGAACGATACCACGTCCGACTTTTCAATTTTCTCTACCGGCTGACCGGAGACCGGATGACCAGCGAGGACCTGGTCCAGGAAGTCTTTTTCCGGATCCTCCGTTCCTGCCATACCTACAAAGGCAGGAGCCGCTTTACCGTCTGGATGTATACCATCGCCCGCAATATCCACATCGATCACCTGCGCAGGAACAAAAGCGACCTGCCCCTGGAAGAGGTTCACCAGCCACCCCCGTGCGAAGGACCGCTGCCCGATGACCATCTGGAAATGGAGGAAGACAAATCCCTGCTGATGAAGGCCCTGTCCCTGCTGCCGGCCCGCAAACGGGAGTTGATCATCCTCAGCCGTTTCCAGTACCTGGACTACCGGTCGATCGCCCGCCTGTACGGGGTCAAAATCAGCCTGATCAAGGTGACGGTCTACCGGGGAATCCAGGATCTGAAAAAAATATTTCAACAATTGAAGGAAGGTGCCACATGACCTGTCAGGATACCAGGGAACTCTTTTTGGGTTTTTTACACAATGAACTGAGCCCGCGGCAACGCCGTCGAGTGGACCACCACCTGGCGGAATGCCCGGCCTGTAATCAGGAATTACAGGATATCAGCGAGATGTGGACCCGGTTGGGGGTTTTTCCGGAGGTCCGGCCCAGTCGCGATCTGAGGAAACGATTCTACCAGCGTCTGGAAACCATCGTTCAGACGCCGGCGCCGGTCCCGGCCCCGGATGGGAAAGGATGGAGAAAATGGATCCCCCGTCTTTCCCCCTCCCCCGTTGTGCAACTGATTCCCCTGGCCCTGCTGGTCATCGCCGGTTTCGGGATGGGTCTGCTGACTACCGGCGTTCTGGCACCCGGGGGGGCGATGCGATCGATGCAGCGCGAGATGGTCCAGATGAAACAACTGCTGGCCGGTTCCCTCCTGCAACAGCAATCCCCCAGCTACCGGATCATGGGCGCCAACCAGAGCGCAAATATTTCCCGTCTGGATCCCACCCTCATCCAGATCCTGTCGGACACGCTGAACGGAGATGCCAACGTCAACGTTCGGCTGGCCACCGTGGACGCCATCTATCGCCACCGCCGTCATCCCCAGATCCGCCAGCTGGCAGCCGAATCTCTGGGGAAGCAGACCTCTCCCCTGGTCCAGATTTCCCTCATTGAACTGCTCTCTGACCTTCCCGGGGAACAGAGCCGGCAGGCCCTGAGGGATCTGAGCCAACGGGAGGATGTCCACCCCCAGGCCCGGGAAAGCGCCCGGCAGGCCCTCAACCGCCTGGAGGGCCTTGTCTCCGGAGATTCCCGCCACCTATAACCCCCCGGTCTCCGCTTCCGCCGGCTGTTGCGTTTTGTTTTCCCCTCATGTATATTGGGGCCAGGAGGATCCATGCACCCGAGACGGTATTTCATCTTTCTGCTCAACCTTGTCCTGATCTTTCTGATGGCGTCCTGTGCCACCAACCCGGTAACCGGCAAGAAGGAAATCATGTTTTATTCCGAGGAGGGAGAGCTGTCTCTGGGGAAAACCGCCGACCGGCAAATCAAGTCCACCTACGGTCTCTATTCATCCCCGCAACTGGAATCTTACCTCTCCGGTATCGCCGCCCGCCTGATCCCCCATACCCACCGTCCGCACCTGCCCTACCGGGTGACCGTGCTGGACACCCCGGTGGTCAACGCCTTCGCAATTCCCGGAGGCTACGTATACCTGACCCGCGGGATCCTGGCCCTGATCGGCAGCGAGGCGGAACTGGCGGCCATTATCGGTCACGAGCTGGGACATATCAATGCCCGCCACAGCCTGCGCCGGATGAGCGGCATGATCCTTCTCAACCTGGGCCTGGCGGTGGGATCCGCCCTGAACGAGGATATCGCCCGGATTTCCGGGCTGGCCAATATCGGTCTGCAATTGCTCTATTTAAAATTCAGCCGCCAGGATGAATACCAGGCGGATTCCCTGGGGGTCCGCTATACCCGGGCCGGAGGCTATGATCCCGGCGAAATGATCGGGTTTTTCACCGTTTTGCAGCAGATGAAAGAAAAATCCGGCGGGGGACAACTGCCGACCTTTCTTTCCACCCATCCGTTGACGGCCAGCCGTATTACCGAGGTAACGAACATGCTGGAACCCCAGGATGCCCGGCGGTCCCGGTCTCCCCAGAGATACTGCGACCAGCTTGGGGGGCTGGTGGTGGGAGAAGATCCCCGCAGCGGATTTTTCCAGGGCAACCGTTTCTACCATCCGGAACTGGCGCTGGTGTTTTCCTACCCCCAAAGCTGGAAAACCCAGAATACCCCCCGCCAGGTGATCCTGTCGGAACCACGGGGGAAAGCCGCCATGGTGCTGGGGGTACAGCGCACCGAGGCGGAACTGGCCGCCTATCTCAACCAACAGGTCCAGTCCCTGGAGATTCAGCGACAGGTATCCCGGGACAGCGGTTTTATCAACCGTTTCCCCGCCGTTAACGGGATCTATGACCTGAACACCGATTCAGGCACACCCATACGGATCATGATCACCTGCCTCCGCAAGGGGCCCCATATCTTCTCCTTTCTTTCCCTGGCCTCCCAGCAGGATTTCGCCGGCTACCATGAGGCTTTTCAATCCACCCTTCGCTCCTTTTCCGCCCTTCGGGACCGGAAGGTATTGAACCTGCAACCCCGGCGCCTGCAGATCATCCAGGCCGACGGCACCCGGTCCTGGCGCCACTACCTGCAGGCGTACCGGGTCCCTTCGGATGACCGGGAATATCTCTCCCTGATCAACCGTCTCAAACCGGAAGATATTCCTCCCGAGAACACCCGCCTGAAGATCATCCGGTAAACAAAACGGAGAAGAGGAATCAATCCGTTCACCCCCTGAAAAACATCCCGACTCCTACCTCCTGCCTCCCTTGTATAGATAATCCCCGATTCGACGCATCCGGACCATTTCCCTCTCCCCGAGGGGACCTTCGTCGAGGACCTGGAGATTTTCCCGCATCTGCTCAAGACTGCGGGCCCCCATCATGCACACGTCGATATGGGGATTGGAAAGCACGAACCGGTAACATTCCCGGGCGGTGGGGGCATTCTCCCCGGGGGGCATTTTCTTCTGGTTGAGCAGCCGGCGCCAGCGGGTGGCGGTAAAGGAAACAATTCCCGGGCGGTCCTCCACCGGCAGGTAGGGGAAAACATCATCCTCGGCTCCGCGGTTGACCGCGTTGTACCGCAGATGAAAGATGTCCACCTCTTGCCGCTCGGCCAGGCGGGCAAACAACCGCCGATGGTGGCTGGTGATCCCGATGAAACGGACCACCCCCTTTTCCTTCATCTCCAGAGCGGAATCCAGGATCCGCCGGGGGGGGACCCGCGAGTAATAACCCAGAATCAGCACGTCGGCATAATCGGTATGCAATTTTTTCAATCCCTGCATGAGGAAACGGCGGGACAAAAGGCCGCTGTGGGCGTAACTGGGCATGGCCAGAATGATCTTTTCCCGTTTGCCCCTCGCAAACAGGCCTTTCAGGGCCCTTTCCAGCTCTCCCGATCGCCCCTTGACGAAGGTTCCCCAGGTGAAATAATTACATCCCCGCTCGAACGCTTCTTCGTAAGCGGCCGCCGGCGCCCCGAAGCTTGAAGAAATCCCGATCCGCGAACACCACAACCGGCTCCGTCCCAGTACCCGCTTCTGATGAAAATCCACCGGTCACTTCCTCCGATGATGCCGGGCTCCTCCCGGGCGTTCCCGGGGCAAAATACGGTTCATCAGTTTCGGATCTCGGTTTGAATGAATTCCATGGCGGACTTTTCGTTGATCAGGTCGGCGGCATCGACCGTGATGTAGTACTTGCCGGCATCCAGCCATTCAAATTCCACTGACACGTGAACATTTTCCTGCCGGGGATTGATGGCCTTCAGGTCGTTGTAGACCAGTTCGCCCTGGTCATCGGTGATCTTGATACGAACCAGGATATTTCCCTTCCGGGTATCCTGACGGCCCTTGAAATCCAGCTTGAAGAAATCCCGGATGTCAAAAGAGAGCGCCCGGTTTTCAAATTTCAAGTCCCGGATGGTGATAATGGGGTTCTTTTCCCGCTGCCGTTCGATGAATTCGTTGATATAGTCCTTGCGCTGATTGTCATCGTACAGTACCTGGTAATTTTTCCCCTTGACCCGAACCCGGATTCTGCCCAGGGCTTCCGGATCCCTGGGGGTATAGGAGAGGATGTAGTAGTAGTCCTCCCGCTTGGAGATGCTGTGCAGGGCCGAACTGATATCGTTGGTCAGCATCAACTCTCCCCCGGTGGACTTGGTGATCTCCCGAAAGCAGTTCTCCAGATCCGATGATACCTGCTTGAACTCGAAATTCTCCGATCCCGCCTCCTTGGAGATGTTCATGAATATGCTGTGAAAGGTGGTGTTGACCTTGTAAAAAAGTTTGCTTAATTCCTGGACCGGAAATTCGGCCACCACGCTCAGTTCCCGGTTGATCTCCTGTAATTTGGCCCGTATCTGGCGGGCGGCCAGGGCATCCTCGGGACGCTGGGCTTCCAGCTGGCCGATGAGGGCCTCGATCTGCTGCTTGGTGGTACCCACCACTTTCAGCTTGGGAAACAGCTCCAGCTGGTAGAAATTGATCACCCACTTCTGCTTGCTGATTTTCTGCAGGTGCTGGGCGAAATTGTAATACTTGTTGGTATCGGGAATCAGATAGGTTTTTTTAAAAAAGCGCCACTCGTCCAGGTAGCCGTCGAGAAAATTCACGATCCGGGGTGCGTAAAAATTGAAATCCTGGATCATCATCTTTTCCAGGTTCCGGATATCCCATTCCCTGCGGATGTTGTACAGGTATCCCATCAGCCGGGCGCTGGCCCGGTGGGCCTGGTCCAGGAGCACCTCGATGAGGATCTCCTTGTGTTTCTCCAGGTCCTCGTGGGCATCCTTGAAAAACAGGGTTTTGTCATTGGCGAAGATCAGTACTTCGTCCCCTTTGCGCAGAATGTTGTTGAAAAAGACGTTGACGCCGTTCTTCAACTGACGGGTCATTTCAAAAACCCGGAAGATCAGCACAAAGTAGCGGGGGGTATGCTTCCCGGCTTCCCGGAGAGCCTGGATCTCGATATCATGGCTCCCGATCTTGTCCCCCAGTCGATAAAAATAATCGATCTTCTGGGGGACACCGCCTTCAAAGACCTCAAAATCCCGCTTTTTCAGATTTTTGACCAGCTGTCCCTTGTCAAACACCCGCACCTGTACCCGTACCGAGGTGATCTTCATCTCTTCTTCTATAACCTGCTGGGCAATCCCCCGCGGGGGGGCCAGCAGCATGATGATCATGCCCAAAAACACCATTTTTTTGCCCATGGATCAATCTCCTGTCTTTATTATATTCAGCCGGAATAATTTTGCAATCGTCGGACCGGTATCTGCAGCCGTCAGCGTCCGTCGCCATCGGACAGGATAAAACTACGGCGAATGATTCGCTGGGTCACCGGGTGCCACTGCATATCCCTTAGAAAAACCTTTTCCCGGCCCCGGAGAGGGCTGATCCCCTGCATCATGAAGGTCCGGTTCCCGGTCACCGATTCCAGCAGATGACCGTGGGGATCAAAGCAGTGAAGTTCTTTTTCCCGGAATCGGCTGTGGCGCATCAGGAAGTGACCGATCTCGTGAAGAAGGACCCGGGCAAGCAGCTGATCATGGGGAACCCGCCACCAGCGGCTGAGCAGGTAAAAAAAATCCGACCAGCAGAAAATCACCGGGGCCCTCCCCTGTTCCTGGTCCAGGTAAAGGGCCTGAAAATTGAAATTCAGCTCCCGGGTCTCCAACTGCCGTCGACTGATTACCCGGTCGTACCCAAAAAAAGCACCTTCTTTGAGTAAATCCAGTTCCGGCGAAATAAATCCAAAGATGATGATTTTCAGGGTGTGGGCCTTCCGGTCGGAATACATCCGGTGAAGCGATTCCAATAAAAAGTCCATATCCGCCCCCAGACGCGGACCGTAGCGCCGGCTCCCGGAAGAATCCGGTCCCAGGCCGGCAGCGGAAAAGAAGGGAGAAAGGGACGGCAAAGCGGGATCAATCCGGCCTCTTGCCAGTGAAATCTCACAATCAATGTGCAGGCGGGCAAGGTTTTCCCGGACGAGATTCATGACGCCATCCCCGGGAAACCTGACTCCTTTCAGAATATGCAGGTCCTCGATGACCATCCGCTTCCAGAGATCAAAAACTGCGATGGCCCGGGCATTCTTTTCCAGCCTGCGGCTGAAATTCGCATAATTCTGTCCGACGGCAAAGGATTCAGCGGCATATTGTACCATCAGGACAAACCGGTCTCCGGCATAGCGGGTGCAGACAAAATCAACCCGGGCCTCACCCGAGGAATCGGCAGTCAGCTGACAGGTGTTCATATTCAGAATTCGCCCCTTTCCCCCGGAGATCTGAAAGAGGCTCCGTCCCGGCATGGTGACTTCCCGGTAGGGCCCCGGGATGAACCGACACAAAATAAAGATCTTTTGATGCCCGGGCAGGCCGGTGACCCGGATTTGAAGCCGCGGCGTCTGGATCACCCCGTTTTCCTGGGCCTGAACGTATACCCGGTGGCGGCGGGGATCATAAATCCCCGCGGTTTTTCCGGTGATGGTGAGGGTGATGGGCGGTCCGGGGGATGAAATACCGGGCGACCCGCGGAGGATCAGTGCAGGCAACAAGATGAGGCTGATGGCCACGACCACGCGGGATCGTTTACTCATCTTTGCTTTCGGATAGTTCGGTCAGCTCTTCCACGATCTCGGCCAGGATGTGGATGGTGATATTCTTCCCTTTGAGCGCCGAGGTCCGAATCTCGACGAAGGTGTCCAGTTCCCCCTTCTCGAGGGGCACCAGGGTAATGGTGATCGCGGCGGACTGGTTCGGATCCAGCCGGATCCGGGAAAATTCGCACGTCACCTGGGGGTTGACAGTGACCTCGATAATCCGCAATCCCCGGGATCCGATATTTTCCAGGGTGACTTCCCGGGTCGCCCTCTGACCCAGCAGGACCGGGCCGAAATCCACCCGGCCCATGCCGGCCGGGATCCGGGCCTGGGCATAATTTTTTCGAATCACCGTTCCTTCGATCTGCAGGCGGTAAAATTTCTCTTCGGTATTGGCAAACACCACCACCTGTTCAGTAATCCTTCCCAGTCTTCCCTGAGAATTGTAGATCAATTCCAGTTTTCCCTTTTCTCCCGGCTGGTATTCCCGCTGATCCGTCATATTGCGAATGCAACCACAGGAGGTATCAATCCGCTTGATGATCAGGATCTCGGACCCGCTGTTTTCAAAAGGAAAAACCAGGCGCACCCGTTCTCCCTCATCCACCACTCCGAGGTTCAGCACCGCCTGCTCGAAAGTGATTCGGGGTTGGGCCGGCAAAAGGGGACTGAGCGCCAGCAGCACGATGACGGGAATTATCTTTTTCATTGTTTACCCTCCAGTTTGGCAATCCGGTCTTCCAGCTCCCGGATCTTTTGGATATGGGCCTCGATGTTTCTCAGGATCACCTGTTCCCTGCGCCAATTTCTGATATCCTTGTGGGGATAGCCGGCGATAATCGCCTTGCTTTTCACCTGGCCGGTCACCCCGGTCTTTCCGGCGATCATGGTTCCATCGGCGATAGACACGTGATCGGCAATGCCCACCTGCCCGCCAATGGTCACCTGCCGGCCGATACGGGCGGACCCGGCCACCCCGGTCAGGGCCGAAATGGCGGTGGAATTTCCCACCCGCACGTTATGGCCGATCTGGACGAGATTATCCAGCTTGACATCGGCCCCGATGCGGGTTTCCTCGATGGTCGACCGGTCGATACAGACATTGGCCCCGATTTCACAGTGATCCTCGATCACCACCCGGCCCTTCTGGGGAACCTTGACGAACTTCCCGTTTTTCTTTCTCTGGAATCCAAAACCGTCGGCGCCGATCACGGCGCCGGCATGGATCACCACATGATCTCCGATTTCCACTTCCTCACGGATGACCACATTGGAATAGAGGGTGCACCCTTTGCCGATCCGCACCCGGCGGTAAATGATCACGCCGGCATGGATCTCGGTCCCATCGCCGATTTCGGTATCCTTTCCCACACTGCTGAAGGGGCCGACCGACACTTCTCTCCCCAGGCGGGCTTCGGGTGAAATCACCGCCTGATCGCTGATCCCCTGCCAGAAAGGCTCCCCCGGGTAAAAAAACTCCAGCAGCCGGGCGAAGGCGATGGCCGGCGAATCTACCCGCACCAGGTTGGGATACTCCAGGGGCGAATCGTGGGCCACCAGCAGGGCTCCGGCGCGCAGGTTCGACACTTTTTTCCCCGGCACCAGGAAGGATATCTCTTCGGGCCCCGCTTTGTCCACGGCGTTGAGAGCACGGATGGGATAGCGGGGATTCCCCTGCACTTCCCCCTGGACCAGATCGGCCAGCACCTTTAGTTCAACGGGCTTTTTCATGGGCATGGATCCGGTCAAAAATACTGGTTAATTTGACCCCGATCAAGAGGATGGCGAAAGATATCTCCATCCAGAAGGCAAAGAGAATAATGGCCAGAAAACTTCCTTCCAGTTTGCCCAGCACGTTCACCAGAACCGAGACGTTCATCAGGTAAAAGGCATAGGCCCTTTTGATCACCTCCCAGGCAAAGGTGGAAAGCAGGGCGGCGATCAGGGCCCCCCGGACGTACACCTTTTTTTCCGGAATCCACTTGTAGATCGTGAAAAATATGATAAAGGATATCACCAGCGGGGCGGTGTACTTGATCAGGAAATGATTGATACTGTCGATGAAGAGAGGATCGATATTCTTCTGGATGAAGGGATTCTGCTTGAAAGCGCCGGTGATGGCGGAGATGAAATTGGTCAAAAAGAAGGACAGCAGTCCCACCAGTCCAAACAGTGCCAGAAGACTGAATTCGCTGAGTCGACGGATAAAAAACGACTTGTCATGTTTGCGCTTCCTGATGTCCACCCCGAAGATCTCGTTGATGTACTGAACCAGTTTGCGGATCACCACGAAGGCGAGCAGAACGGTGATCAGGATACCGATGATGCCCACGCTGCTGATCCGGCTGGAAAATTCGCTGGCCCGCTCGATCAGGCCGGGCGACACCTCCGCAAAGAACCCCTCGGAGAAGGGGTAGACGTTGGTCAAAGCGGTCTGGGGGTCCACCAGGATCTTGGAAAAAAGATACAAAAAGAAGGTCAACAGAAAAAAGACCGAAAGGATGGAATAATAGGCCAGCAGGCTGGCCTTGTCCAGTCCCCCTTCCTTGAAAAAAAAGCGGATCGCCTGCCAGATCAGTTTCAAAACCCGCATCGATTCTTTCAGTATCTTCATCGCTGCAAATCACCCTCTCCCCCGGGCATTCAACCCGAAAGGGTTCCGCTTAATAATTCCCCCATTTGAAGAGGAAGATGAAAATGTCCACCAGCAGCACGTATATCACCAGGGATTCAATCAGGGCGATCCCGATGATGGTCAGGCCCCGGATGGAATCGGCCGCCTCGGGATTCCGCCCGATGTTGTCCGCGGCGTTGCGAATGGCCTTGGACTGGGACAGGGCCCCGCCGATGGCGGCGATGGTGATCGCGGCCCCCCCGACGATAATCGACCAGATATATATGGGGGTGTGGTCCTTTTGGGACGCGGCGTTTTTTGCAGCCTCCTGCTGGGTGTAGGAAACCACGGTCAGGGCCGCCAGTATCAACAGAAAGGCAATCGTCTTTTTCTTCATTCTGACTCTCCTTGTTTTAATGTTCCGTCGCCAGTGCTCCGGACAGATATATCAATGAAAGGGACACAAAGATGTATGCCTGCAGTACCGAGGTGAAAATGGCAAAGGCCATCATGGGGACCGGGGCAAGGTAGGCAAAGATGGTGATCACACTCAGGATGACCAGATCCTCTCCGAAGATATTGACGAACAGCCGCAGGGACAGAGAAAGGATGCGGGAGATGTGGGAGATGACCTCGATGGGAATGAAGACCACCGCCAGGTACCATACCGGCCCGGTGAACTGTTTGAGGTACCGGAAGAACCCGTGTTTCTTGATCCCCTGGAGATGGTAGTAAAGGAATATGAACACCGCGCACCCCACGGTGACATTGAGGTTGGCCGTGGGAGAGGCCAGATCGGGAAACAGGCCCAGCAGGTTGGCCATGAAGATGAACAGGCCCAGGGTACCGATCACCGGCACGTATTTTCGGCCCTCCGGTCCCAGAAAATCGTCGACCATATTCTGGATGAAACCGAGGATGCTTTCAAACAGGATCTGCATCCGGCCGGGGAAAATCTCCCTCCGGCGACCGCCCAGTTTCAACAGCAGGATCAAAAGCAAGGCGGCGATCAACGCCATCAGGATATGGGGGGGAACCAGGTATCCGCCATGGGTTCCGGGAAGGATCGGTGCCAGCAGTCCTTTCAGCAGGCGGTTGATCGCTTCGACGATGAAATATTTATGTTCTTCCATGGAACAGGGCCTTGCCCATCTGGCAGAGGGCTTCCGCCATGATGCCCCCGATGGGGGTCAGCAAACCGGCGGCAAAGGAAAGAACCGCCAGCAGGGAATGGCGGCTCAGCAGGTATATCAGGCCGGTTACCAGCAGGAGTTTCACCAGGCTGAGTCCCACCAGGACACCCCCTTTGCGGCGGTACACGAAGTTGTCAAAAGCCTTGATCATGACGATAAATCCAAAAATGGCAAAAGCGGCTCCAGCCAGTGCCATTATACCGTATAAAAGGTTCTTTGTAAAAAATGCGAATGCCGCCGCCGCCACGACGCCGATGATTCCCGAACCGGTGATGATCCGTCGAAACAGCTGTTCACTTTTTTTTTTCATTCTTTCGGACAATGCGGGTAAAACTGACGAATCCGGCGATGATCCCATAGAACAGGAAAATCACCGTAAACACCGGCGAGGTTTTCAATATCCGGTCCATGAGGTAGCCGATCCCCAGGCCCACCATGATGCTGACGGGAAAGACAAATCCCAGGGTCAGGCTGTCGTATTCCTTGTTTTTTAACAGGTGGTGCAGAGAGGGTCTCTTCTTGGGCAAACCTTACTCATCCTCTTCAAAAAACTCTTCGTCATCAAAATCCTTGGGGAAAAATTCTTCCTTGATGGCGGTCAATGCCTTGCGCATATCCTCTTCCCCGGCGAAATAGCGGACATGACTGATGTCCTCCTCGTTGTAGTACAGCTCAAAGTAATCCTCGCCCAGCAAACAGTAAACATACATCCTGCCATCTACGTCGATGGTTCCGATCTCTTCGATAATCTCGTCCGCGTTGTCTCTGATCAAATCCAGCAAATCCCAGGATTGAATGTCAATCTGCTCCATGTTTCACCTCTCAGTAAACCTTATTTTGATTGGCCGTTTTTGTCAATAGGATGCCATTTTTTTTATTTATTTTTCCCCGCCCGTTACCTCTTTTATGCCCCCGTACCGGGGGTTCGGGAAGCCGACCCGGTGATCGAGGGCGACCGCCTTATCGGCAAATTCTATCATCTTCGGGGTATTGTCTGCAAGGACAATCGTATTTTTTTTCTCTTTTAATTCGCGAATCAACGCGCCCACCCTCCGGCAGTCCGTTTCATCCAGATCAAAGGTGACCTCGTCGATGACGATCAAACTGTCCGTCGGGGATTCCTGCCGTCTTTTCAGCAGGTAAATTTCGGTCAGGGCGCCGGGAGAAATCCGGGGCAGCCGTCGGCCCAGGGCCAGATAACCCAGCCCCCTGGCAATCATCGCTTCCAGGACCCCTCCCCTTTGCAGGGCTCCCTCATCGGGCATTTTCTTCATCAACGCTTCAATCGGGGTTTGCAGAATGTCTTCTATCGTCATTCCCCGGACCCGCACCCGGTCGGGACCGGGTCTCAACCCGCTGCCTTCACAGGCGCGGCAGCGACTCTCCAGCGTCGGCAGGGTTCCGCCCGCCAGGGTAAGCCAGCCCCGTCCCCGGCAGCGTGCGCAGCGTCCCCGGGCGGTAAAACGGGAAAAATCAGCGGGCAGATAATGGTGAATCCGGCTTTCCTGCTGGTCGGCCATCAACCGGCAGAGAGGGGCGTATACCTCCAAAAAATTGGCCAGCATGAGAGTCTCCCGGAGACCGGACCGCCAGCGGGCCAGGTCATGGCGCTTCTTGGGGGCAACGCTTCGGTCCCGGGCAATTTGGCTCAGCAGCCGGCTTTTTCCGCTGCCGGCGGGACCCCACAGGAGAGTCACCCGGTGTCGGGGGATGGTCAGTGAATCGGCCGGGGCCGCACCCTCTTCCCTCCCGGATCCTTTTGTTCCCTTCACCAGATCCGGGCATTCCCCGCTTCGGGCATGCGGATTGTTCCCGAATTTTCCAAAATCACCCTGAAACACCACCTCCCCCCCCGCGGACCCCTTTCCCGGTCCCAGGACCAGCACCCGGTCACAGCCCTGCAGGAAGGCCGGATCGTGTTCGATCAACACGATACTGTTGCCCCGGTCCCGGAGGTTCTTCAGCAATCGGATGCCCGCGATCCGGTCCTGTGGATGGTGCAGATGGTAGAGATGGTCGACGAGGATCAGCATCTGGTTCAATTTCATATCGATCAGAGACAACAGCTTGAGGTACAGCCGCTGCCCGGGGGAGAGGTCTCCGATCCACCGGTCGCCGGTGATTTGTCCCAACCCGTGGGCCTGTAGATCGCCGATCCGTTCCTGCAGCCGCCTTACCCGTTGACCTCTCCGGGAATCGCCTTTTTCCGATCCCAGGCGGGAAAGGAATCGGGACAAATCCTCTACGGACATGGCCATCAGGTCCGCCAGGGACCGATCCAAAAGCCGGTAATAACGGGCGCCCTCCCGATACCGGACTTTCTTTTTCCCGGCCTTTCCAACCAGGCGATACCCGAAGAATCCTTCCCGGGGCGGGGGGTAGAGTCTCCGGCAGCGGGGACAGTAATAATCCACGGGAAAATGGTGGAGTTTATCTTCCATCCACAGGGTGATCCAGTGCCGCTGGCGGGCCATTGATTTTTCCAGGCCTTCGGCCAGGCGCGCCCGGATATCGGGACCGATCATCAACTGGTCGATGAGCACCTGGATTTCCCGCCCGTTCTGTCCTTTCCCGATCCGCCGGGGCCCCTCGGAGGTCTGGTGATAATAGTATCCCCGGTTGATCAATTCGGTGATTTCCCCCCGGAATGAAAACAGGATTCCGACTTTCCGGCCGGTGAAAAGCTCCAGCCACTGCATGATTCGCTCGATACTGTACTTTTTGATCACAAAACCGCAGCGTGGACAGACCCGTTCAGGGTCCAGGAGAAACAGGTGGATGAGGTCCTGGTAGATCCCGGCCAGATCCGCCGTTACCGGTGCATCGGGGAAAAAACGGTGATCGACTCTGATGACCGGCGGCAGATTGGTCATTTCATCATACACCGGGCGGCGGAGGGGCGAACGGTGCGGCGGCAGATCGAGATGCCGGGATTGAAAAAACTGCAGATATCCGCCCGTAAAAATGGTATCAAAGACCAGGGATCTTTTCCCGCTGCCCACCGGCCCGGTGACTCCGATGATCTGATCCGGGGGGATGGTGAAGGTAATATCCTTCAGCTGGTGGGTCCGGATTCCCCGGATAACAATGGAATCGCGTCGCGCCGAACGCCGACGCTCAGGAACCCGGGAGGTTGAGATTGGTAAAAGTCTCCATCCCCGGATAGCAACTGGCGGGGCCCAACTCTTCTTCGATCCGGATCAGCTGGTTGTATTTGGCCGTTCGTTCGCTGCGGGAAACCGAGCCGGTCTTGATCTGACCGGTGCCCAGGGCAACGGCGAAGTCGGATATGAAGGTATCCTCGGTTTCCCCGGATCGATGGGATACCACACAGGTGTATCCGTGTTTTCTGGCCAGGTGGATGGTATCCATGGTTTCGCTGACCGTTCCGATCTGGTTAAGTTTGATCAGGATGGAATTGGCCACCTGCCGGGCAAATCCCATTTTCAACCGCTGGGAACTGGTGACAAAGAGATCATCGCCCACGATCTGGATCCGGTCTCCCAGCTTCCGGGTGAGCAGCTGCCATCCTTCCCAGTCATCCTCGGCCAGCCCGTCCTCAATGGAAATGATGGGGTATTCCTGGACCAGCCGTTCATAAAAATCCACCATTCCCCGGGCATCCATTTCCCGGCCCGATGATTTTGTAAAAACGTACACTCCCTTCCGGTAGAATTCCGATGCCGCCGGATCCAGGGCAATCATGACCTCCTTTCCCGGTTCGTAGCCGGCATCACGGATCGATGCAACGATCAATTCCAGGGCTTCTTGGTTGGACCCAAGATTGGGAGCAAATCCTCCCTCGTCTCCCACCGATGTGCTGTAATCCCGGGTCTTTAAAACCCCTTTGAGGGTGTGGAATATCTCTGCGCTGACCCGTACCGCCTCCCGAAAATTCCGGACGCCCACCGGCATGATCATGAATTCCTGGAGGTCCACGCTGTTGTCGGCATGGGACCCGCCGTTGAGGATATTTAACATGGGGACCGGCAGCTCCCGGGCATTGAGTCCCCCGAGGTAACGGTAAAGGGGAACCCCCGTGATCCGGGCACCGGCCCGGGCCACCGCCATGGAAACGGCCAGCAATGCATTGGCCCCCAGTTTTTCCTTGTTGCTGCTGCCGTCCAGCTCGATCAGCAACGTATCTATCTGCCGCTGATCCAGGGCCGAAATTCCCTTCAGCCTCGGAGCGATGATATCGTTGATGTTCCGGATGGTATTGAGCACTCCCTTTCCCATGTACCGCCGGGGATCCTGATCCCGTAATTCAACGGCCTCATGGATGCCGGTGGAGGCCCCCGAGGGGACGGCGGCCCGCACCCGGTCACCGGAATCCAGCCGGAGTTCCGCTTCTACGGTAGGATTACCCCTCGAATCGAGTATTTCTCTGCCCTTGATTTGATCAATACGCACGATGTTTTGCCTCGACGATAGAATGCTCAGACGGGCTTCTTGGGACCGGGTTTTTTCTTGGGCTCGGTGGTTTTTTCTCTGCTTTTCAGTCCCTCGATGAAATCCTTGATGTTTTTCACCGCATCTTCGGTTACCTTTTTGATGGCGTCGATGCCCTTCTTGGTTTCGCTGGAAACACTTTCATACCGAACTTTTATCTCATCGCCGGTTTTCTCGCTGACATCCCTGAGCTGTTTCCGGGTTTCCTTGCCAGACTGGGGAGCAAAAATAATCCCCAGAGCTGCGCCGATCACCGCTCCGCTTAAAAAGGTCAAAAAACCGGTATTTTTTTCATTCGACATCCTTTCCTCCTTTGTGTTTTTTTATCATGCTCCAACCCAGCTTGACTGCGGGCAGGAGTGCCAGTATCCCGGCATAATTTTTAAAAAATATCTTGTTGACTTTTTTCAAAGAGTGCTTGACGGTATCGACTGTCTCCCGAGAGGAATCCAGAAACCGGTCCACCTTTTCCAGGTCATTGTTGACTCTCCGGTTGGTCTCTTTTAATTCCCGGGACAGGTCCCGTACTTCTTCGGAGGTTCTGCGCAGATCCATCACCAGCAGTTTGAGCTGGTTGATCGCCGGAACCAGATGCAGGACCAGCATTAAGAACCCCACGGAGAGGATCAGTCCCACAATGAACAGAATAACCACGGTTGTATTCATCTCTGCACCTGTTTTAATTATAGGAACTGCCGGCCGGATTGTCAACACCGGGTATCGGGTATTTTTCCCTTTTTCCGCCAGGCGTTCAGGATTCCTTTAATTTCTCCACCGGCAATCCCAGCTTGAGGTTGATGGTGTACTTCTGGGGACCCAGGTTGCGGGCACCGGCGGAGAGGTAGGGCTGGTCTACCCCGTCACGGTCTTCGGTAATGCTGGATATCCTGTCCTCCTGTGTATTCCCGGAATGGCTCCGGGCCTGCCTCATCTTCATCTGCTGCTGGTACATTTCACTGGTCATCCCGCCCCATTCGAAGACCAGCCGAATCTCGTCCGGCAACTGTTCGGCCTTCAGGATTTCCCGCTGGACCGGGTGGGGGATCTTGTACTCGGCGATCACCCGGCCGTCGGACTCCTCGGCAACGATAAACGCGCAGGATTCCCGGGCATTAAGCTGTATGGAGGTGGTTTCCTGACGATCCTCCTTGATGATCACACTCTGGTAGATATGATACTGGGGCCGGCTGTACACCTCCCGTCGCCGGTCCTCGGGCAACGGACCGTAGCGCTTCTCCAGGAGTTCCACCATTTGCCCGGCGGTCAGGGTTCTTTTAATGAAATGAATCCCCAGTTCCCGTTTTCGGCTGCTGGACGGATTTATAAAGATCTTCATTCCCCCGCTGGAAAAAGTGCTCAGAAGATCCGGGTCATTGAACACGAACAGGATATAAAGGTTGCTTTTATCCATCTTAAAGGCATATTCCACGTTGCCGCCGTAACTCTTGTAGCGGGCGATATTCTCCCAGTCCCCGGTTTTTCCGTCAATCTCCACCGGCTGATAGGTGTATATCACCCCCAGGGTTTTCCCCCAGCCCGGGACAAACCCCGCCAAAACCAGCAATACGGCGATGCACCATCCCCAAATTCTGTTTTTCACCTTTGCCTCCTTACCGACTGAACACATTATAATTCAGTTCCCGGTTGATTTCAATCCCTCCGGGAGCTGGGATCGCCGCAGGAGGTAAAAGTCGGCCAGCACCATGGCCACCACCGATTCCACGATTACCGGGCAGCGGAGGACGAAACAGGTGTCATGACGTCCCCGGACCCTGGACTGGGCCTTTTTTCCGGTTTTCAGATGGATAGATCGTTGCGGCCTGGAGATACTGGCGGGAGGACGAAAGCCCACCTGCACCCTCAGTTCGTTTCCGCTGGTAATCCCCCCGTTGATTCCGCCGGCATGATTGGTCAGGGTTTTCCCTTCCACATTCTCGATTCCATCGTTGTGCTCATCACCGGTCATGGCAGCGGCTTGAAACCCGGCCCCGAATTCCACTCCCTTGACCCCGGGAATGGCGAACAGGACATGACTGATCAGTGATTCCACCGAGTCAAAGAAGGGTTCTCCCAGTCCGGCCGGCACCCCATTGATCCGGCAATGCACGATTCCGCCCAGGGAATTTCCCTTCCGGGCCGCCTCCTTCAACACCCGCTGTATTTCGCCCGTCCGGGTTCTGCCCCCCACCGCCGCCACCCGGCTGGCAAATTCAACCGGGCCCAGGATCTTCTTGGCCACCACTCCGGCGGCCACCAGGCCAAGGGTCAGTCGGCCGGAAAACCCCCCACCGCCGCGGTGGTCCTGGTATCCATGGTACTTTTGGTGGGCCACCCAGTCGGCCTGTCCGGGTCGGGGAATCCAACGGATCTCCCGGTAATCTCGACTGACGGCCTGACGGTTGGCAAAGGAAATCAGCAGGGGACGTCCGGTGGTGCTTCCCCGGTACCAGCCGCTGCGCAGCCTGGGGATATCCGGTTCCCGGCGGGCAGTGGTCCCGGTCCGGCCGCCCCGGCGGCGTTCCAGATCATCGGCAAAATCCTTTGTTCCCAGGGGGATTCCCGGGGGAACGCCCTCCAACAGTACCCCGACCTCCCGGCCATGGGATTCTCCGTATATCCGAACCCGAAACAATCTGCCTATTGTATCCATATTATCCTCCCAGCATCTGCAGGTCCCGGAAAAAACCGGGATAGGATTTTTCCACCGCCCGCTCCCCCTGAAGGTAAATGCCTCCGGGAATTCCGATGGCTCCGATGGTGGCGGCCATGGCGATCCTGTGATCGTCGCAGGAATCCACCCGGCAGGTCCGCTTGTTCCCCCCGCTGATCACCATATGGTTCCCCTCCACCCGGATCCGGATTCCCATCCGTTCAAAGAGCCTGCACAGGGTTCTTGCCCGGTTGCTCTCCTTGTTTTTCAGCCGGTCAACCCCCCGGATCAGGGTTCTTCCGCGGCAGAATGTGGCCAGCGCGGCCAGGGGAGGAAAAAGATCCGGACAATGGGTCAGGTCGGCGGAAAAACTCCGCAGCCGATTCCGAAACACCTCCAGGCCCGCCCGGCTCCATCCCGCCCGGGCGCCGGCAGCCTGCAGTACATCGATCACCAATCGATCCCCCTGGCGGGAACCGGTGGCAAGTCCGCGGACCCTCGTCCATCCCCCCACAGCTCCGGCGACCAGCAGAAAAGCCGCTCCGCTGTAATCTCCTTCCACCGCCAGGATCCCTTTCGGCGGCCGGTATTCCCGGCCCTCCGGGATCATGAAATCCTGGTATCCCCGGTGCCGGATTCCGATGCCGAACCCCTCCAGCACCTGCAGGGTCAGATCGATATAGGGGCGGCTTTGCAGATTGTCGACCCTCAACTCCCTGTTTCCTGAAAGCAGGGGAAGGCCCATCAGCAGTCCAGTCAGGAACTGGGAGCCTTTTTCCCCGGGGATCCGGATCCGGTCCGGCAATGGCCCTCCCCGGACGGTCAGGGGCAGTCTTCCCCTCTCGGGGTGACCGGTGGCCCGGATCGCCTGCAGGGATTCGATGATCATCCCCAGGCTCCTTCGCCGCAGAGAGCCTTTCCCCTTGAGGGTCACCGGCCCGCCGGCCAGAGCGGAGAGGGCCGAAAACATCCGCAGGCACAACCCCGATTCCCGGCAGTCCAGCACCCGGTTCGACCACCTTCGAAGACCGGTGCCGGTAATCCGGTATTCCCCCCCATTCCCAGACACTTTCGCCCCCAGGGCCTGAATAATCCCCATCGCCGCCCGGGAATCACTGCACAGGGGACCGGTCCGGATCTGTACCGAAGAAGGCGTCAATAGCGACGCCGCCAATATCCGCTGCACCATGCTCTTGGAAGCGGGGGCCGTCACCTCGCCGGCGATCCGCTTAATGCGCACAAATCTCATCCTGGATTCTCCTCGCTGCCCCCTCTGCAGATCGGGTATTGGCGATAATCAGATCCGCGCAGTCAAAGTATCGGTCCTGTCGATGGTCAAACCGCAGGGCCGCCGAATCCCCGGTTCCCCGGGACAACAGCAGTGGCCGGGAGGAACCGCCGGAACGGGATAAGCAGACGGGAAAAGGAGCGTAGAGCCATATCACCCGGTATCGACCGGCCAGTCGGCGCCGGTTCTCCAAATCCTGGATCAATCCCCCGCCCGTGGCCAGAACCCGTCCCCCCTGCGCTGGTCCCATCCGGGCGAGCAATGCTTCTTCCCGGCGGCGGAAGAAGTCCTCCCCTCGGCGGTGGAAAATTTCAGCGACCGTTCGGCCTTCACTTTTTTCGATCAAGCGATCGCTGTCCAGAAATTCAAAGCCCAACCGATCTGCCAATATACGACCCACGGTGGTTTTGCCCGCTCCCATGAACCCCACCAGGGCAATATCCCGGACCGCAGATTCCTTTTTCAACTCTTCTACACATTCCCTGACGGTCAGTCCTCCCAGGGAATCCCGGGGAAAGAACCGGTGAAACGCGGCCCGGCCCTGATCCACCAGCCATTCAAGCCCACCGATGTATCGATAGCCCCTTGATCGAATCCGATCGGCCCGTTCGGATCCATGCTGATATCCCGCTTCAAAAAACCACTGTCCCCGGCCGGGGGGCGGTTCCACCTCGAGGGGCAGGGTATTGATGATCAGGGTGGAATTATGAAATTCCCGGGGCATATCCTCGAGTCCGCAGAACCGGCAGGACATCCCGGCAAAACGCCGACGGGCCCGCCGGATATTCCGGTTGGCCACCGTTACCCTCGGACAGCGTCCCTTCAGGACCGACAGAACTGCCGCCGCCGCTCCTCCGGCTCCCAGGATCAGTACGGACTCACCCTCCAGCAGGATTCCGCGTCTCGCCAGTGGCCGCCGGATCCCCTGACCATCGGTATTGAATCCCCGCGCCCCGCCGGATGTCATCACCAGGGTGTTGACGACGCCGGTCCGGACCACCGACCGGTCCGCCCAGTCCAGCTTCCGGGCCATTTCGCTTTTGTAGGGCATGGTGATATTCAGGCCCCGAAGATTCAACTCACCGGCCAGCCGGAGCCCTTCGCCGGCACTGTCCACCGCCAGCCGCGAATACATCCCGGTCCGCCCGGCAAGGCGGAAAAACAACCGGAACAACCGGGGACTTTTACTGTGTAGAATCGGCCGTCCGATCACCGCCAGCCGCGCGGGTTTTTTTGATGGCATTTCTCCAGCACCTCCTTGTAATCCCGGGCATCCCACTGTCCCCCGGCGGTGGACCGCAAATACGGCAGGGTGGTGTATTGCACCGGGCAACCCAGAAAATGGGCCATGATCCGGGAAACCCTTCCCCCCGGTCCCATCCCGAATACGATACATCGTCCCTTCCAGGCGCGGGGCAGTGAATCATACAGGGACAGTAAAACCGCCAGGTCCCGTTCTCTGCCGACCCGGCACACCACCTTTGCCCAGTGGCAGCGACTCTGGAATCCCCGCCGGATCCAGGCCTGCAGGGTCTGGACATCGGGGGTCTTGCGGGGATCATGATAGGAAGCGATGATCCCGGTCTTCCGTTCCCGGGCTTCCCGGGACAAACGGTGAAAAAAGCGGCGATCCGCAACCATATCCAGATCCAGGTAATCCACTCCCCTTCGGAGCATCTCCTCCAGGATCCCGACTCGTTCCCGGTCCGTTTTTTTCCCCCGCCGGCAGGCTGCAATGACCGTCTTGTTGAGCATCCGCAGCCGACGGAGGGTGCCCCTCCCCGGAATCCTGCGATCCACTCTCAGTTCCACCGCATCCACCTCCGACAGGTCCCGCAGACAGATCTGAAGTTGTTCTGCAAAAACACTAAGGCAGATCATCGATCTTTTCGCGCAGGTCCCGGATAGACATCGGCCGGATCAGTGGTTGTCCGATCCCGGACAAAAGGACCATCTGGACCTGATCCCCGATCCTTTTTTTGTCCCGCCGGATCGCCTTCATCATTCCCCGCATTCCCCCCGGCAGATCCACCGGCAATCGAAAACGGCGCAAAAGCGCGATGATGCGACGGCTGCAATCCGTTTCCAACAGAGACAGGCGGACCGATAAGCGGGTTGCCGCCGCCATTCCCATCGATACCGCCTCCCCATGGGACAGACGATACCGCCTTTCCAGGGCGTGCCCCAGGGTGTGACCGAAATTCAGTGTTCTTCGCACCCCTTTCTCCTGCTCATCTTTCCGGACAATCCCCGCCTTGATTATCTGGGAACGGTACAGGATCCCGGCCCAGTCTCCGGTCTCCGGCCGGCAAAAGGAAGGATCCCGGGATTCCAGGTCTTCGAAAAGATCAGGATCCGCGATCAGGGCATGCTTGATGATCTCGGCCAATCCGTTTTTCACCTGAACCGGAGGGAGCGTGGCAAAGAATCCGGGATGGACATAGACAAAATCAGGCTGTCGAATGGTCCCGATCAGATTCTTGAAGCGGGAAAAATTCAACCCGTTTTTGCCTCCGATCGCGGCGTCCGCCGCCCCCAGGAGAGTGGTGGGCACAAATCCGAACCCGATTCCCCGCAGGTAAGTGGCGGCCACGAAACCGCACAAATCGGTCAGCGTTCCGCCTCCGATCCCCACCAGGAATCCGCTGCGATCCAGGCCGCGACCCATCAGTTTCCGGTACACCCGCCGGGCCTCCGGGATGGTTTTGGTCTTTTCCCCGGCAGAAATCCGAATGGTCTCCCACCGGGGCATCCGGTCACGATGCAGCCGGGCCACCCGGCGGTCCGCCAGTACCAACGTTCTTCTGCCCCCGGTCAGTCGGGAAAGCCCGGTCAGGGTATCGTCGGTCAGGATCCGGCAGGTCTGGTTCCGGGACCGGATGGTCAGGGGCAGCGGTTTTCGGTTCATCGGTCGGTTTTTGATTTTTTTTTCCATGCCAGCATCTCCCTTACCTGAACGGCCAGCCGGGCAAAATCCCCGGGCGTCAGGGTCTGTTCCCGGTCGCTGAGGGCCTCCTCGGGGTGGACGTGTACCTCGATCAACAGGCCGTCACATCCGGCGGCCACCGCGGCCAGGGACATGGGCAGAACCAGGGATCGCCGGCCGGTTCCGTGGGAAGGATCCACTATCACCGGAAGATGGGAGACCTCCCGGACCGCCGGCACCATGCTGAGATCCAGGGTATTGCGGGTATAGGTCTCGAAGGTGCGAATCCCCCTCTCGCAGAGGATCACCCGGTGATTGCCCTCCGCCAGAATATACTCGGCGCAGTTCATCCATTCCGCCAGGGTGGAATACATCCCCCGCTTGAGCAAAACCGGTTTCCCCACCTTGCCCACTTCCTTGAGCAGGGAGAAATTCTGCATGTTTCGGGCCCCCACCTGAAGCACATCGGCATACTCCGCTACCCAGGCCACATCCCGGGTATCCATCACCTCGGTGACAACGGGCAGACCGGTTTCGCAACGTGCCTTTTGCAGAATCTTCAAACCCTTCAGCCCCAGGCCCTGGAAAGAATAGGGTGAGGTGCGGGGTTTAAAAACGCCCCCCCGCAGCATCGCCGCTCCGGCGGCCTTGACCTGCCGGGCGGTTTCGATGGTCTGACGTTCGCTTTCCACACTGCAGGGGCCGGCGATCAGAGCGAAATCACGGCCCAGGGTAACCGGGCCCACCTGAAAAACAGTCCCGCTTCCCTTTTTGTTTTCCGCCAGACTTAATTTAAGTTTCTCCACTTTTACCTCCTTTGATTGAGCTGTAACGGTTCTCAGAGCCGAGAACAGGGGTTTTTGAGATAGAATAATATTCGGACGGTCAGACCGTCCAGTAGGAGGTATAAAAATGGATATCCTCGTGCCGGGACGAGGGATGAAGGTCGAGGGGTAACTGCTTGCCGATCATATCGGCATCTTTATACCGCATCTGCCCCGTACTTGTCAAGGGGAAAATGACGGGAATTCAATTGATCAGGTCTTTGAGGATGACATGCGAATCCCGCCAGTTGGGAATCACCTTCACCACCAGCTCGAGAAACACCTTCTGCCCGAAATACTCTTCCAGATCCCTCCGGGCCAGGGTTCCGATCTTCTTGAGCATCTGTCCCTGCCGGCCGATCACGATCTTCTTCTGGGATCTTTTTTCCACCGCGACGGCGGCTTTAATGTATCGCAGCCGGTCGCGGGACTCAAGTTCGGTAATGTACACGTGGCTGGTAAAGGGCAGTTCATCCCGCACCTGCAAAAGAAGTTTTTCCCGGATGATCTCCGACAGGTAATACTTCTCACTCTGGAGGGTGTGGGTGTCCTCGGGATAGATATTGGGCATCCGGGGCAGATAGCGGTAGATCAGGTTCTGGAGGTAATCCATGTTATCCCCCCGGAGGGCCGAGACCGGCACGATCTCCGCAAAGGGATAATCATCCTTGTAAAACTCAATGGCCTCCAGGGCCCGGGTTTTTTTAAACCGGTCGATCTTGTTGAGGATCAGGAAAACCGGGATTTTCATCTCTTTTAAAAGCCCGATCACAAAGGGATCCTTCCGCCGTTCGTCCACGCTCTTGAAATAACAGATCAGGTTGGCCACCGAGAAGGTGTGGTGCACATGTTTCATCATCTTCTTGTTCAGCTCATGGTGGGGAACATGAATGCCGGGGGAATCAAAAAAGACGATTTGCCCTTTTTTGGTGGTTTTCACTCCCAGGATCTGCCGGCGGGTGGTTTGAGGCCGTTGGGAAACAATCGAAATTTTTCGCTCCATCATGGCATTCAGGAAGGTGGACTTGCCCACGTTGGTCCTTCCGATCAATGCCACATATCCACTGTGCGCCAACGCTCCGATGTCTCCTACTTCTTGTCGCGGTAGATGCGAACCTGTTTGACCTGGTTATGATCGGTCCTCAAAACTTCGAATACGAAATTGTTTTCCGAAATGATATCGGATTCCTTGGGAATGCGGCCCAGCTTAAAGCTTAAAAGCCCGGATATGGTTTTGTAATCCTCGTCCTCGTTCAGCCCGATCTTTAACCGCTCGTTGATCTGGGTGATTTCAGTGTCACCCCGAACGATGAAGTGATCCTTCTTGCGGAAAATGCCGTCTTCTTTCTTGTCAAACTCGTCGTAGATCTCCCCCACGATCTCTTCGACGATGTCTTCCACGGTAATAATCCCCGCCACGCCTCCGAACTCGTCGAGAACCACGGCAAACTTCTGCTTGCGTTTCTGCATCTCGTTAAGCAGCACCAGAATCCGCATGGTCTCGGGAATAAAATAGGCCGGGCGTAGAATTGACTCCACCTTGAACTCCTCCTGTCGGTCGATGTAATTGTATATATCCTTGGAGATAATGACCCCCACGATATGGTCGATCTTGTCTTTGATTACCGGGTATCGAGATCTTTTCTCCCGTCGGATGACGGCAATCAGATCATCGATGCTGTCGGTGATTCGAACGTACCTCATTTCCACCCGCGGAGTCATGATCTCCTTGACCAGGATATCACCGAATTCCAGTATGCTCTCAATCATCTTCTTGTCTTCTTTCTCGATGACCCCTTCCCGGCGCCCCTCTTCGATGAAAATTTCCAGCTCCTTTTCGGTCAGTAACTTGGGATCCCGAATTCCGGGTTTCTCTTTCCCGGGAACCAGCAGGGCAAAGAAAAGCCGGTTCAGGGGATAGAAGAGAGCCCAGGGGAGTCGGGCCAGAAACAGGATCCTCTTGAGCAGGATCTCGCCTTTCCAGTATGAAACCATTGGAACCAGGAAACCGAAGATCAGCAGGAACAGGGCCACCAGAATGCCCGCACGCAGAGGAGGAGCTGGAAACAGCCCGCGGGTAAGAAAATAAAGGTCAAACAGCAGAACCAGCTGAAAGGTAAAAGCGGCGGCGGCGATGGAATTCCCGATATCCCGGTGTTTTTCCTGGAAGTTGATTCCCCGGAAGCTCTTGATATTCTTGTCCCGGATATAACGGACCAGTGACAGGAGACTGAAGCTTTGAAACCCGTGGTAAAGCAGGGCATAGAGAAGGGATAAAAGGGTCAGCAGACCCAGCAGGAGAAATTTCATGACAGGTCCACCCTCTCCCACCGGTTTCCTTCCAGGTCAACCTGGGTAAATCCCGGTTTCTCCAGCAGTCCCGCCACCTCCCCCGGGTTCAGTACCCGGGTATTTTGCACCGAACGGAATTTTCTTTCATGAAGGTGTCCGTAAAAGATCCAATCAAAGGCCCCGGAGGCGGTCAATTCATCCAGCAGGTCAGGTTGATGCAGAAGCAGGATCCTTTTTTCCCCCAGGGTCAGGGTATGGGGAGGGGGATGGATTTGGCCTCCAAAATCGTGAAAAACCCGCTGCAGGGCCAGTTTGTCTCCATCACAGTTTCCGTAAACGGCTGTGACATCCCCGGCGAACTTCTCCAGATAACGGGCCGCATAAGGAGAAATGATATCCCCCAGGTGCAGGAGGTGGGAACATCGCCGGCGGTTGGCCATCGTGACCGCTTGCTCCAGTTTTTTCACCGCGTCGTGGGAATCAGAGAGTACCGCGATTTTCATGGAAAAGTATTATAGCATATTGCCTATTTGATTTCCATCCCCGCCAGGGTAATGTCGTCTTCCATCCCCCCTCCGGAAAAACGCTGGACCTCCTGGATAATATGAGACAGTAACCGGTCAAGGGGACTTTTGCGTTTTCCCAGATAAATATCCTTGATTCGCTGGATCCCGAATTCCTTCCCGGCCGGGTTTTTGGCCTCCAAAACCCCATCGGTAAAAAAAAGGATCCGGTCCCCCGGTTCCAGGATGACTTCCTTTTCTTCAAACTGACTGTCCCGGAAAATCCCCACGAAAAATCCCCGGGTGCTGAGGGGTACAATCTGGCGGGTGGCCTTTTTCAGCAGCAGAGGAGGCGGATGATTGGCGTTGGTGTAGACGAACCGGTTTTCCTTCTGGAAATAAATCCCGTAGAAGGAAGTAAAATATTCTCCCAGGTTTAAATAATCGGAAAATTCCTGGTTTAAAATTTCAAAGAGCAGTTCGGAGGATAGCACATCCTTGGCATAGAGGGAAAAGAAGACCTTGAGCATAGAGGAAATCAAGGCGGCCGCCACCCCGTGGCCCGATATATCTGCGATGAAACAGCTGTATATCCCCTCGTCCAGTTGGTTGATATCCAGGTAATCCCCGGAGACCTTGACCAGGGGATGGTAGATGTAATCACACCGTATATCCCGGAATTTCTCCAGGTCCTCCCGGCGGGGCAGAAAGGTATTCTGGAATTCCGCCGCCAGGTTCAACTCAAAATCAAACTGTTCCTTGAGCCGGGTATAGCGCCGGTGGGCCTCGTGGGCGGCAAAATCGTCATCCTCCTCGCATTGGACCCGTTCCTTCCGGTTGAATTCGCTGTGCTTGATCAGGGTGACCCGGTTGCCCACCTGGTTGTATTCCACCCGGTCAAAGGCGCTCATGGCCATCAATATCCCCTTGCCGCTCTCTTTGATGAAATGATCGGGATTGTGAATATCCGGCAGGTCGACCGTATCGAATCCCTGGCCCTGGTCTTCCACCACAAATTTAAGATAGTCGGGGTTGGAAAAGATTCGCAGCGATACCGTCCGGTCCTTGTATTTGGGCAGCCGTGCCCGGCGGACCAGTTTCTGGGCGTACTCCCCCTCCTCCAGCATGACATTCTTCTCTTCACTGGAAATTTCCAGATTTCCATGTTCGATGGCGTTGATGATGATCTCCTGAAGGCCCAGCCGGATCAGGGTGTCATCGCGGCTGATATAATCGATATTGGTAAAGATGAAGTTGATTACCGAAGGGATCAGAAATATGTCATTCTCGATTTCCAGAATCCGCTTTTCCCAGGTTAAAAACCGGGAGCTGGTCTCCACTTTCCGTTGGCGAAAGAGTGTTTCAATCTTGTTGATCAGGTAGTTCAGCTCCTTTTGACGAATGGGTTTTTTCAGGATTTCCACCGCCCCGTTTCGCAGGGCCCCGGGGATCAGCCTGCGATCGGAATAGGCGGCAATGACCACGATCGGGGTTTTTTCGCTGGTAGAATGGATCTTTTGAATCAGGCTGCTTCCCCTGATATCCGGGAGACGGATGCCGGAGATTACAATATCGGGAAGATAATGGTTGAAATGACGCAGCCCCTGCCGGCCGGTCTCGGCCCTGATCACTTCATATTTGTAAACCGAGAAAAAATTGCTCAACTCCTCGAGCAACTCGGGATCATCATCGATAACCAGTAACTTTCCTTTGATCATTCACCCGGTCAGGTCATCAGATATTGAACAGGGTGTCCAGTTTGATGGCCTTGAAAAGGGCTTTGATTTCCTTGTTGATATTGATAATTTTGACCCCGGCCCCCTTGGAGGTGAAATTCTTGTAAAAGAGCAGCAATTTGCCGATACCGGAGCTGCCGATGAAATTGACCTCCCCAAAATCGATCACCACTTCCTTGGGTTCTTCATCGGCAATTTTATTGAGGATCTTTTTCAGATTCTCGGCACCGGGTATATCGATACTGCCGGAAAGGTAGAGGGTAACCGTATCTCCTTCCCGTTTGACCTTAGAATTCATTGCCTGTCTCCTCAGGATAGAATATGGACACCAGAATTATATAAAACAATCGGCAGAAAATTCAAGCGGAGTCCGGCAATATATTTATTTTTCCTCTTCGAGGATCTGCTGTACGGCTTTCAGGTCCTTTTGAATCCGCTCCTGTTCCGAATTCAGCTGAAGGCTGGCCTTAAAGGCCTTGACCGCTTCGGGGTAATTTTTTAAATGGCAGAAGGTGTATCCCAGCAGATTGATGACCCCGATGTCACTGTCATATACCCGGTTGGCCTCCAAAAGGGCCTCCTGGGCCCGGGGATAGTCTTTCATGTGAAAAAGGGCCAGTCCCTTGATATAAAAATAATCAAAACGTTCTTCTTCAGGTACCTGCAGGTCCTTCATCCTGACCAGCACGTCGTTGTATTTCTTCTGTTTGAGCAGGGTGCGCAAAAGGGAAAGATGGATTTTGGTGTCGCCCGGTTTCATCTTCAGGGCCCGCTGGTAGTATTCAACCGCCCGCTCGTAACGCCCGGTATGTTGATACTGATCCGCCACGATGGAGTAAAAAAAGAAGGGATTATCGATCCGGCTCCTCTTGTAACTCTCCATCGGGTAGGCCACCGTGGTATTGGGGGAAACGGTGAAACTGACCAGCCGTTCATCCAAAACCTTCTGGCCTGAAACCAGCTTGACGGTGAGGTTGTAATAATCTGAATAGAGGCCCTCTTCACTGAGGAGCTGAACAAAATTCAGATTCCTCCGGTATTCCTGGTCCGAGAGGGGCAGGCGAAAATTCCGGGAAAACTGGTTCCGCTCATTAAGCCCCTCCAAAATGATCTGCAATTCTCCCTTCTCCCAGGTTTTGCGGGTCAGGTGCCCGATCCCGACATTCAGGTAGGGTTTTTCCTTGAGGCGAAACACATTTTTCGGGGTGAGGTAGAGTTTGGTGTTGTTGAAATTGTAGGGGAAGAAAATGATCTGGTTGTCGGGATCCCGCGAGATCCGGTATCCCAGCACCGGATCGGACAGAACATCCGGGCGGTCCCGTATCTCGATCTGTTTTTCCAGAAAATTGCTCTCCTTCCCGATGGTATTCTCCGTATAAATCAGCAGCTTATAGCTGCCCGGGGCGACGGGGAATGCGTCATGAATCATCAGGCCGTTGTTCTGGATACGGTCCAGCTGTTCTTTCTCGAAGTAATAATCGAAATTCTTCTTGTACTTGTAAATGATCTGGCCGTCCCTCTGCAATGAGACGTTGATCAGGAAGTTGAAAAAATATCTGCCTTCCTCATCGGATTCACCCACCGATATGGTCTCGGGCTTGAGAGAGATATTGACAAAGGGAAAATCAAAAAACTTGTACCAGGCGGTGGACAACTGGTAACTGACATCGATAAAACGCAGGGAGGTTTCCATGTTGACAAAGCCCTTGAGATTGAGAAAACTGGAGGCGTAGGTGGTATTGATCGCCCTGACCGGCGATTCGTATATGTTTTTCAGCACGATATTGTTACGGAGAGAAGGGGAAAGGTTGGCGCCGAATTCATTGGGTATGATACCAAAGGCGGCGGACACCAGGTCCGGGGCGTTCTGCTTGATTTTGGCATAAATTTCCCGGTACTGGTAGGGATCGATCTGCCCGGAGGTCATGATCAGGGAATGGGGCCCGTCAATGGCGGGATTGTAAAACTTCCACTCGGTGGTGAAATTGGGCCGGTAAAAGGTAAGGGTGAAATAGGTGGGCAGTCCCAGCTGGCGGTCGCCGTAATAATTCCAGACCCGGATGGGGTAGAGTTCTTTCAGGTTTTCGTAGTATTCGATACTGTTGGGCTTTCCCAGGATCATGTAAAAACGGCCCCGATCGGTCCGCCAGCCGGCCCGTCCGGCCCCGATGTGGAAACGGCTGTTTACATATTCAAAGCGTTCGAGGTATTCGTCTTTCCTCTCGTTGACCTCGGTCCCCGGAGTGGGATCCCGCTGTTCCCAGAACATCCGGATGAAGATATCCCGATCCCGGTTGTTCTGCAGCTTTAAAAATGTGTTGCGCTCGTCCGTCGAAGAAATATGGTATATGATTTCATAAAAACGCCGGTACTTCCCCTCCAGGTCGTCGTACTTCAGTTTATCCCTGGCGAGCAGGGGAAGGGTCAACAGGCAGATAACCGCAATTGCAATCGTCTTTTTCATATTGAATTGTATCCCATCGTCTTTGATTAGTCAACCGGATCGCCGATCCGGTCCGGCCGTCTCCTAAGACTCTCCGGAAAGGGAAAAGGTTTCTGAAATCCGGATGGTTTTTTTAATTTTTTTGGAAGAAAAGTTGAATTACAGCCGAAAGGATGTATAATAATCCCTTGTTTCTGAAATAACTGGTATCGAGGTCCATCATGAAAATCTTGGTTCTAAACTGCGGCAGTTCATCCATCAAATTCCAACTGATCAACATGATTTCCAAGGAAGTGATCATCAAGGGAATCGTCGAACGGATCGGCTTGAATGACGCCCGCCTGAAATACTCCACCGACGGCCGGAAAGAAGAAATTTCCGCCGTGATCGGCAACCATGTCACCGGCATTCAGATGATCATGAAATACCTGATCGACATCGAAGCAGTGGTCAAAGACAAAGGGGATATCTTTGCTGTGGGACACCGGGTGGTCCACGCCGGCGAGAAGTATGCCGGCACCGTCATGATCACCGAGGATGTGCTGGCGGCCCTGAAGGAATGCATCCCCCTGGCCCCCCTCCACAATCCCGCCAACATCAGCGGCATCGAAGCCGCCCAGAAGATCCTGCCCGGGGTGCCCATGGCGGGGGCCTTTGATACCGCCTTTCACCAGACCATGCCGGAGAAAGCCTATTACTATCCACTCCCCCTTCAGCTGTATGAAAAACACGGGATTCGCAAATACGGTTTCCACGGTACTTCTCACTTTTTCGTCGCCAAGGAGGCGGCCCGCCACCTCGACCGGAAACTGGAAGAGCTCAGGATTATCACCTGTCATCTGGGCAACGGCTCTTCGATCACCGCCGTCGATCACGGGGTATCGGTGGACACCTCCATGGGATTCACTCCCTTAGAAGGATTGATGATGGGAACCCGTTGCGGAGACATCGATCCCTATATCCCCATTTTTCTTCAAAAAGCGGAAAATCTCGGACCGGAGGAAGTCAATTCGCTGCTCAACAAGAAAAGCGGAATACAGGGAGTATCCCAGATTTCCTCTGACATGCGCGATCTGGAAATCAAGGCCGATCAGGGAAACCGGCTGGCGATTCTCTCCCGTGAAATGTTCGCCTACCGGATCAAAAAATACATCGGGGCCTACCTGGCAGCCATGAATGGCGCGGATGTGATCGTGTTCACCGGCGGTATCGGGGAAAGGGACCGCAACATCCGGCGGCAGATCCTTCAGGACCTGGATAACCTGGGCATCTTCCTGGATGAAACCGCCAACCAGAAAGCCTTTGGTGAATTCGGGCTGCTTTCCACTTCCCAATCTCCGGTAAAACTGATGTGCATCCCCACCAACGAGGAACTGGAAATCGCCGAGCAAACCCGGAACATCATCGAAAAAAACGCCCCGCCGACCAAAGGGTAAAAATCCTGCCGGCCAGAACTTTTCGGGGATCACCTCCGTTAAGGAATATAACATGGATGGCGATCCCGACGATTGCCATAGGAGAATAGACATGAGCCAAAACAAGGAAACAAACCGTCCGCTCAACCTGGTAATGGGAATTACCCTGGCCTCGGTGGGCCTGATCTTTCTGCTCAACAACCTCTTTCACTACCTGACCGTGGCCAAACTCTGGCCCCTTTTCATGCTGATTCCCGCCTTTCTGTTCACCTGGTTGTGGATTCGGGACAAAGACCGATACTACGTATTCCTGTTTCCCGTCACCCTGCTGGTATTTTTCTGCATTTACTTTCTGGCCTTGAATTTTACCAGCTGGCGCTGGGTGGAGGTCACCTGGCCCAATTTCCTGATCGGACCGGCCCTGGCCTTTCTGGTGCTTTACCTGCCCAAAAAGGAATGGGGATTTTTGCTGCCCTCGGTGATTCTGTTCATACTGGCCGCCATTTTTTACTCCGAATTGCTGTACAATGCCACCATCATCGCCGCCATCGTTTTTATCATACTGGGAATTTTTTTCATCTTCCGTTCCCGGCCCTTTTCCCGGTCCAAAGCCCGGGAGGATGCCGGGGATCGGGATTCCAAAAACTGATCCCTCCGCTGCACAGGATCCACCTTCATCACAGCCCGCGCACAATCTGTCTCCCCCGTCTTGACAACAACGGATCATTGGGATATATCTAATCTTTACAGGACAGGAGGATCGATCGATGAAAGGAAAATCTGACAGTAAAACCCTCATCAAGATGGAAGGACGATACAACGCCCACAATTACCATCCCCTGGAGGTGGTCATTTCCCGGGCGGAAGGGATCTGGGTCACTGACCCGGAGGGAAAAAAGTATATGGACATGCTGTCCGCCTACTCGGCGGTCAACCACGGTCACCGGCACCCGCGGATCATTCAGGCCCTCAAGGACCAGTCGGACAGGCTGACCCTCACTTCCCGGGCTTTTTTCAACGACCAGCTGCCGGTTTTTGCCAGAAAACTGGCCCGTCTTACCGGCAAAGACACCATTCTTCCCATGAATACCGGCGCCGAAGCAGTGGAAACCGCCATCAAAACCATGCGGAAATGGGGATACGAGAAGAAAAAAGTAGCCCCCGGACAGGCGGAGATCATCGTCTTTGAAAACAATTTCCATGGCCGCACCACCACCATCGTGTCCTTTTCCACCGATCCGGTGGCCCGGGATAATTTCGGTCCCTACACCCCGGGCTTCACCATCGTCCCCTACAACGACCTGAAGGCGGCAAAAGCCGCGGTTACCCCCAACACCGTGGGCATCCTGGTGGAACCCATCCAGGGTGAAGCCGGGGTGGTGGTTCCCGATGACGGTTTTTTACAGGGCCTGGCCCAGATCTGCAAGAAGAACGATCTTCTGCTGGCCGCGGACGAGATCCAGACCGGCTTCGGTCGGACGGGAAAGATGTTCGCCTTCATGCACGAGGGCATCAAACCGGATATCATCATCATGGGAAAGGCCCTGGGAGGGGGTGTTTTCCCGGTCAGCGCGGTGGCCGCCGACCAGGATATCCTGGGGGTGTTTACCCCGGGCAGCCATGGATCCACCTTTGGGGGCAATCCCCTGGGCTGCGCGGTGGCAATCGCTTCCATCGACGTACTGATAGAGGAAAAGCTGGTGGAAAATTCCCGGCGCCTGGGAAAATATTTCAAGGATCAGCTGCTGAAAATCCAGTCCGATAAGATCGAATTGATCCGGGGCAGAGGACTGTTCATCGGAATGGTGATCAAGGAATCCGCCGGCAGGGCCCGGAATTACACCCGTCAACTGAAGGATGAAGGGCTGCTCTGCAAGGAAACCCACGACTGGATCATTCGCTTCGCCCCTCCCCTGATCATTACCCGGGAAGACCTGGATCTTGCGCTGGACAAGATCCGCAAAGTTCTGGGTACATGATTCTGTTTTGCCCCCAGGTCTCCGCTCAAGGCGGTTTTGGACGCCTGACCCGGGACAGCCTGCTGGCCAGCATGCTGAAATCCAAAATTCCTTCGCTCTTCCTGATCGACAACCTGAAGGCAGCCAAAAACTACCTGAACCGCCGCTCCCTGCCTTTCCTTATTTTAAAAGAGAAATCATTGCCGGGAGAAAAAATCCCCTGGCCCTCTTTGCTGGTATTCGACGGCATCTCTTTCTCGGGAAAGGAAAGGGAAATCATTTCCCGGGCCCGGGAGAAAAGCATTCCGGTTCTGCAACTTTGCGAGAATGGGGAGATCCTGGCAGATGCCGATAAAACCATCAACTTTTCTCCCTTTTCCCTCCCCCCCCGGGACCACCGGTCCGGGGTGCCGGGAGAGCCGTCCGATTTCCCCCTTCATCCGCGATACCGCCATTTTCATCAACGGGACAAACACCAGCGGCCCCGGATCAAATACATCTTCATTTCCCTGGGAGGCGCCCCGCCGTACCGACCGCTGCGCACCGTGATCGATACCCTCTACCGGCAGGGATATTTGATCACCGTGGCACCGGGATTCACCATGAAGAACAACCAGATCAAAACCCTCCGCCGATTGTATCCCCGGCTGAAATGGAGCGGGGCCACCGATTCCCTGGCCCGACGTTTTTACCAGTGCGACCTGGCGGTCATCAGCGGGGGAAACACCGCTTACGAGGCCGCATGCACGGGCACCTACGCCCTCTATCTTCCCCGCAACCCCAACCAGGAAGCGATCGTGAAGTCCTTCGCCGATCGGGGGCTGGGCCGGGTGGCGGGGAAACTGGACCGGTTCGACCCGTCCACCCTTGCTGCCATTTTAAACCGGATTCCACCCCCTATTCGCCAGGAGGCGGAGAAGCGGGGCAAAGCCCTGGTCGACGGAATGGGCCTGTACCGCATATTGGGTATTTTGCAGAATCACTTTCCGCGGCTTTCCTGATCTCCGCTCTTATTTCCTCTTCCCAAAGCCATTATCTGTATCAGCGATACATATCTGTTCCAACCGATGGTTCCATCCAATCCCGCCGGAACTGAACCTTTTTGCGAAATCGCTTCTATCGCCAATTTTCCGGGCCTTCTTCTTTTCGGCAAGATAATTGCTTACCTAGACCAGCGAAGGGCGCACCAGGCACAGTTTGCTGGTGCCCGCCTCGCGGAGTATGGGCATGAAAAAGGCAATTGGACTTTTAATTCTACTGGCCTGGGTAGGAACCGGTCTGGCCGCCACCTCGGTATCCTCCGTTCCCCTCCATTCTCATCAAATCATTTTGGACGGTCTGGATTCCGACTGGGAACCTGATTCACTGCTCAGCGTGGGTGATTTTCAGGTTCGGCTGGGCCTGAGACACGATCAGGATTTCCTCTATGCGGTTCTGGTATTCGACAATCACGACCATCTTGGGGATTTTCTGCGATCCGGAATTACCCTCTGGGTGAACGATCGTGGCAATTCCAGAAAGCTTCAGGGACTTCACTTTCAACTGGTGCAGCTCAGCGCCGAACAGCTGCTGGAGCGATTGCATCGTCAGGGGCGGAGTCTGTCCGAATCCCAGAAGCAGCAGATTCGACAGCAAGGCACCTTCTTCCTTCACCGTTGCCGGCGGGTGGAGAAGGACGGGGCCCGTATTGACCTGCCCCGCTACAAGAATACGGTTCTCCCTGAATTCCGCAGTCGAAAAAACAGCACCGGTTTTATTCTGGAATTCAGGATTCCCCTATCCGGTCATGATGAAGGGCTGACCTTTCTGAACCGCCTGATCGGTCCCTCCTCATTCGCGCTGGGCTGGGAATGGGGCGGACTGTCCAGTGAACAAAGACAGGAGCTTCTCAAAACCCAGTATCAGAACACTGCAGATCCAATGACCTGTACCCAGGAGAACTGCGGACCGGGAAAAGAAAAAACGATCTTTCGCAGGAAGATCGATCCGGGGATCACATCGGGAAAGAAAAATCTTTTCTGGATCAAATCCAGATTGAACCGGGAGTAAAAATACCGTATCCCCGGGGAAACCGGGGATATGACAGGAAGTCTCTCCTCTCCCCTCCTAATATATAAAAGGGGGCCTGAAAACGGCCCCCTTCCTTTTTTGATCCGGTTGCTATTTTGGGGCCTTGCTGTAGACCGTGTGGGTGGGGAAGGGAATCTCGATTCCGGCTTCATTGAGAACCCGGTAGATGGCATCGGTCATCTCCAGCGAAGTTCCGTAAGCCAGGGAAAATTCGCTGACCCAGGCCCGGGCCACAAAATCCAGCGAATAGTCGGACATCTTCAGAAATTGCACCACCGGGGGAGGTTCGGACAAAACCTGCTCCAGCTTCTGAATGGCCCCGGCGACCACCTCCCGGACCTGGCCGGTATCCGAACCGTACTCCACACCAAAATAGACATTTACCCTCAGGGACAGGTCGGGCTGGGTAAAATTCTTGATCTTGGAATTGGCCAGGTACCCGTTGGGGATAAATATGACCTCATTGTCATAGGTTTTCATCTTGGTGCTGCGCAGCCCGATATCCATGATCACCCCCAGCTCCCCGGAATCCAGTTCTACCTTGTCTCCCACCTTAAAGGTCTTATCGAGCACCAGCTGCAATCCCCCCAGAATATTGCCCAGGGAATCCTTGACGGCCAGACCGATGGCCAGTCCGGCGATTCCCGCCGTGGCCAGCAGCGGGCTGATGTTGACCTTCCAGGCGTTGAAGATGAATATCACCCCCAGGATGATCACCACGGCCTTGATGATTTTCTGCAGAAAGGGGATCAGCCTTTCCTCCGCCCGGGCGTCGGTCCGGTTCTGCCATGCATTCATCCAGTGGTCGGCAAAGTTGGAAATCATCTTGATCAGAATCCGGATGACGATCAGGATCAGGATCGTATCCACCGCGTTGTGGACCACGCCGGTCTCCAATTTCAAACCGGAGATCCCCGCCCGGATGCCGATCAGCAGGATGATATAAAAAATCATAGAGGACAGGTTCTTGATCACAATATCGTCCACCACCGTCCGGGTCTTTTTTGCCAGGGGTTTTAACAGTTTTCTGACCACCAAATTGACCAGCAGGGCCAGCACCGCCGCCAGCAGCACCACCGCCAGAAATTTCAGGTAGCGATTTTCCATCATGAAGGTATACACATTGCCCGCGATATCCATGGTCATCCTCCTCTTGTCGGGTCGGTCTGCCTGCATTTTAGCACAGCCAGACCCTCTCCTCAAACGGAAATCGCCGGTTGACAGGGTTGGGGAGAACTGGTACATTAAAATGCGCATCTACCATGAAGAATCCCAAAGTCATCATTGCTCTGAGCGGCGGAATTGATTCGGCTGTGGCCGCTTTCCTCTTGCAGGAGGAGGGTTTTCAGGTAGAAGGCGCCATCATGAACATTCATGATCCTTCCCTGGACCTTGATCTTGCCGGGGCCGACGCCTGTTTCAGCCGGGAAAAAACCAAGGACCTCGGGGATGCCCGCCGGGTGGCCGGCCGTCTGGATGTTCCCCTTCATGTGGTGGACCTGCAAAAAACCTTCAGAAAAAATATTCTGGATTTCTTCATCTCCCAATACCGGGCGGGCCGGACCCCCAACCCCTGTGTCCGATGCAACCATCTCATCAAATTCTCCGCACTGCCCCGGGAATTAAAAAAGATGGGCCTCCCTTTTGATTTTTTTGCCACCGGGCACTACGTGCGCCTTGATTCGGATCCGGTTTCCGGCCAACCGGTGCTGAAAATGGCCGTTGATCCCCTCAAGGATCAGTCTTACTTTCTTTCCCTTCTTTCCCGGGACCTTCTTGCTACCCTCCGATTCCCTCTGGGAGCGCTGTACAAGCGGGAAGTCCGGAAAATCGCCCGCCGGGTTTTCCCCTTTCTCACCGAAAAACAAGAAAGTCAGGATTTTATTTCCGGGGGATATCAAAGGCTCTTCACCGGCATTGCCCGCACCGGCCCGATTTTGAGCATCGGGGGCAAAAAAATCGGAACCCATCCCGGGATTGAGAATTTCACGGTGGGGCAACGCCGGGGAATCGGTATCGCCGCCGACCGCCCGTTGTATGTGATCGAAAAAAAACCGGACCGTAACGCTCTTATCGTCGGCCACAAAGAAGATCTTCTTACACCCTCTCTGCTGGCCGGAGACCTGAACTGGCTGCTCTCTTTCCCCGGTAAAAAACCGTTCCGCTGCCAGGTCCGCATCCGGTACAATTCCCCCGCTGTCGATGCCCGGGTGATCCCGGTTCCGGGTAACATCGCCCGGGTGGAATTCGATCATCCCCAGGAATCGGTAACCCCCGGTCAGGCATGTGTTTTTTACCGGGATGACATGGTGCTGGGAGGAGGCACCATCCAATGAAAAAAGAGATCATGGCAAGACTGGAAGAATTGAGGAATATCATCCGGGCCCAAAAATCCCTGGCTGTGGCCTTTTCCGGCGGCATCGACAGCAGCCTGATCGCCAAAGTGGCCTTTGAACAACTGGGGGAACGGGCCCTTGCCATTACCGTGGATTCCCCTATCCTTCCCCGCCGGGAACTGCGGCTGGCCCAACAGAGGGCCCGGGAGATCGGGATCTCCCATATTGTGGTGCAGCATTCGGAATTGGAGAATCCCGAATTCGTCAAAAATCCTGAGAATCGCTGTTATTACTGTAAAAAAGAATCGGAAAAAATCGTACTGAAGGCCGCCCGAAGCAGGGGATTTCACAGCATTGCCTTCGGGGTCAACGCCACGGATCACACCGAACACCGGCCGGGTCTGAAGGCAATGCGGGAAAGCGAATCCCTTCTGCCCCTGGAAGAGGCCGGCATCGGCAAGGATATCATCCCCCTGCTGGCCCGGAAAGCGGGCCTCTCCGATCCGGGGCAGCCCTCCACCACCTGCCTGGCCTCACGTATCCCCTACGGTGACCCGATCGATGCCCAAAAATTACGCCGGGTAGAGAAATCGGAAGATTTTCTTTACCACCTGGGCATCCGTATCTGCCGGGTCCGGTTGCATGGGGATATCGCCCGGATTGAAGTCGAATCGGGAGACCTGGAAACCATACTCACCCACCGGCTGGACATCATTCAACACTTTCGAAAGCTGGGATTTTCCTACATCACGGCGGATCTGGAGGGCTACCGCTCCGGCAGCATGGATGAATCCCTGAAAAAAGGATTACTTTCCTGATCCTCCCAGGGAAAACCCGATCAGCTTGTAGATCAGCTTGGCCGCCAGGAAATCGGGGGCCCGGTTCTGCCGGGGACAGAGTTCGACCACATCGAACCCGACGAGCTGGCGGGATTTCGCGACCCGCTCCAAAAGATCAATCAGGGGAATCCATTGCATCCCCCCCGGCTCCGGGGTGCCGGTGGCCGGCATGATCCCGGGATCCAGCACATCGAGATCCAGGGTGACGTACACCCGTTCAGAGAGGCCGGCCAACATCCGGTCCGCCCAATCGCGGTCCTCCTGGATCTCCCGGGCAGTGATCAGATCTCCCCTTCGTTCCAGCCCGGCTTCCGCCCGGTCCATGCTCCGGATTCCCACGGAAACCACCGGCAGGCCTCGTTCCAGGATTCTGGCCACCACACAGGCATGGCTGAGGGGATTGCCTTCGTATCGGTCCCGGGTATCGGCGTGGGCATCCAGGTGGAGGACGGAAAGATCCGGATAAAACTCGTGATGGGCGAAGACAGCCCCCAGGGCGACCGTATGCTCTCCTCCCAGCACCACAGTGAATCTACCGTCCGCCAGGTAACCCGACACCCGGTCTTTCACCTTTTTCACCATCACCGGGGCCCGTTTCGCCCGGACCGGGGCGGCGGTGTGGATTCCCATCCGGTACCATTCCTGTCCGGACTCCAGATCGTAGAGTTCCATGTGAACGGAAGCCTCGATGATGGCCGCCGGTCCCCGGCGAGAGCCTTTCTGCCAGGAGCTGCTACGATCGTAGGGTACCGGAAGAATTACCACCCGGGCCCGGGAATAGCGATGATATGGATCCGGCAGATCACCGTAACGGGAAGGACGGTTCCAGACCATTTCATTCCATGATGAAAACCGCGGCGGATATCACGGTGGTCCAGCTTCCCTCTTTCTGACCTTCCGCCGACTGGCAGATATTTCGGGTCTTGATGATGTGACCGCTGGCCCGGTAGACATTCTTTCGCTCATCCCACGCCAGGTTGGGATCGAAGGCGATCCCCAGGGTGGTGGCCAGCATGGTGGCCGCCAGGTCTTCGGCGTAATCCCCGGCGTGCCGGGCGGTTTCTCCATAGGAATGGTGCTCGGAGAGGTATCCGTAATGTTCCTCATCGGCGGGTTTGGCCACCCCGATGGCCGAGGCGATCAGGCGGTTGGGTTCGTTGGTGGAATTGCGGGCCATTACGCTGTAGGTAATCATGCCGGTTTTCAACATATTCAGCCCCCGTTCCCGGGTGATAATTTTACATCGGGGCGGAAGGATGCTGGAAACACTGACCAGGTTGCAACGCTCGATGCCGGCGCTGCGCAAGGCCAGTTCAAATGAGGACAGCTTATCCTTGTGAACCCCCATGCCTTTGGTCAGAAAAATTTTCTGCGGTACCATGTTAACCATTATTCTTCTCCTCAAGGAATTGGCCGAGCCTCATTTCATCCCGGGTTTTCCAGGCTCCGGAATGGTAGGCATATCCGGCAATCAGGGGAAAAGCCAGGGTCGCTTCACTGAAGACCATCATTTCCTGATCGGCTTCCACCTTTCCCCAGGAATGGGCTTCTTTGAGGGTGGAACCGGATAACCCCCCGTCCCGCTCATCCGCCACGGTAATCTGAACAGCGTATTTATGCATGCTGACCGTTTTTCCGAGGATTTCCGCAGCCACCGGCGTATCCTGGGCAAAATTTTTGGGTACTCCTCCTCCGATCATCAACAAACCGGTCTCGGGGGAGTGGATCTTGATGCGGGTCAGTTCCAGAAAATCCTGAACCGAATCGATTCTCACCCTGTCCCCCGATCCCCGCTGGTCCTGGTGAAACACCAGACCGAAACCGGCGCTGGAATCGGAGAAGGCCGGGACAAAAACCGGAACCCCCTTCCGGTGGCAGGCTCCCAGCACCGACCGGATCTCCGGTTTGTGGTCCAGGAGGTACCGGCCCATGGTGTTCAGAAACTGCCGGGAAGAATAGGCCCCCGGCGGTAGCTGATCGGCAATCTTTTTGACGGTCAGGTCGCAAACCCTCAAGTCATCTTCATCGATGTAGGTATCGTATATGCGATCGATCTGCATTTTCATCAACCGGTCATCGTCGGCCCGGCAACTTCCGTGGTAATGGTGAAATCCCAGGCCTTCAAAAAAATCCTGATCGACCATGATGGCCCCGGTGGAAACAATGACATCCACCATGTTGTGGTTCACCAGATCGATCACCACCTGTTTCAGACCGGCGCTGAATATAGACCCGGCCAGGCAGAGGAATATCGCGCAGTCTTTTTCAGCCAGCATCTGATTGTAAATATCAGCCGCCCGGGCCACATTCCGGGCCTGAAAGGCCATCTCCCTAAACTGGTCCACCAGGGGACGGATATCCATGGCCTTGATATCAAGGTGCCGGATTTTCTTCCCCAGATAATCCTGTTTTTTCATATCGTCCCACCTTGCGCGGAGTTTTTTTGATTTATTATAGGTCAAAAACAGGCATCTGACAACCAAATCCGGAACAAATTAATTTTTTCCCCGGGTGTATTTCCCCGCCCGTCGGGAACTATCGTTCTATATGCCGGCGCCGAAACCACCATCCCCCCGCAAGGAAAATCACAACCGTTATTACGATCAGCGCGATGATTTCGGGGTGAACGCCCCCCAAACCGCTTCCTTCATTGAGAATACGGGAAAGGGCTTTAATGGCATGGGTGGTGGGGAGTACCTCGTTGATCATCAGGGTCTTTTTGCCGATGATGATCAATTTTACCGGCGGCAGGGGAATAAGACTGCCGGAAAAAAACAGCAACAGAAAATAGGGCAGGGTCCCAACGGTCATCAAGTCGAAAACAGATTGGATAAAAGCCGCCACCAGGAGGCTGATAGCCACGATGCCCAAAGTGACCAGAACCACGATTACCAGTGCCGGGCCGAGTCCACCCACCGGATCATATCCCAGACAGAGAGCGGTCAGATAGGTGAGCAGAAAAGCCGCCAGGCCCAAAAAAACCTGGGTAATCCCTACCCCGGCGATCCACTGCCGGTAATCCAGGGTGGCCAGTCTCAGCCGAATCAGGGTTTTTTTTTCCTTTTCCCTGATGATGGATCCGCCGGCGGTAAACAGCAGGTTGATAATGGACAGGGTCAGGAGGGCCGGCAGGTAACGGTCAAAACCGCTGAGGCTGGGCCCGGATCCCGTGGATACCGCTTCGTATCGGATTGGTCTGTGTTGCCCGGTTTTCATATCGACAAACCCGGAGATAAGATAATCGCAGCAGGCGGCTCCCAGAACATAACGGTAATCAGAGAGATCCCCGAAACTTCTCACCACCGGCGGACCGGGGGCTGGGCGGTCGGGGTAATCCATCAAAGCCCGGGAGAAATCCGGCGGTATATCAACCACGACTTGCACCCCGCCCCCATTCAGCGCCTTCAGGGCGGCCGACAGATCCTTCCCGGTGGTCAGGCGAACCCGGTATCCTTCGAAAGAATTCATCTCTTTTTTCAGCATTTCGATCAGATCATCCCCGAAGGCGGTTCCCCTCTCCGTTACCCCGGAAGAAACGCGGTCCCGGTTGACCACCAGGATATTGGACTGGAGGCCGGAATCAGAAAAATAAAAATACATGATCACCACGAAAAGGGGCGCAAACAACAGGCTGAAGGAAAGGATCTTCCAGTCCCGGATATTCTCCCGCAGGGACTTGAGAACCACGAGTAGTGTTTTCAATCCCGCAACCCCCGGCCGGTATGGCGGATAAATACATCCTCCAGGGTCTTTTTCCGTATCGTAATATCGCGCACCCGTCCTCCGCAACTCCGAATCAATTCCAGTACCCGGGGAAGAATGATCACCAGCTCCCGGTGCAGAATGCGAATCTCCCCCTGGTAGACCCTGGCGGGGATATTCCGGGCCCGCATATGCCTTTCCAAACGGGTCAGGCTACTTCCGGTTTCATCCATTCGAATATGCAACATATCTCCCCGCCCGATGCCTTCCTTCAACTCATCGGCGCTGCCCGTGACAATCAACTTCCCCTGATCGATGATTCCGATCCGGTCTGCCAATTGGTCCACCTCGTTGATCTCGTGGGTCGTCATAATGATGGTTTTTACCCCGGACAGGGATTGCAGGTATTCCCGCACCATGACCCTGCTCTGGGGGTCCAGGCCCGCCTGGGGTTCGTCCAGAATCAGGATCTTTGGGTCATGAACCAGGGCCAGGGCGATATTCAACCGCCTTTTCAATCCTCCGGAGAGAATCCCGGCCCGCCGGTTGCCGTGACGGGTCAATCCCAATTTTCTAAGCAAAACCCGACTCCTTTCCCTGGCCTGTGAACCGGAGAGATGATACATCCGGCCCAGAAAAACCAACTGTTCCCTGCAGGTCAGATGATCCCACACCACCAGTTCCTGGGGGCAGAAACCCACCCTGCTTTTCCAAAGGCGTTTACGGGTAAAATCCGGATTTCCCCGATATTCCACCACCCCCGATTCAGGCCTCAAAAGCCCGAGAATCAGCCGGAGGGTGGTGGTCTTGCCCGCCCCGTTGGGCCCCAGAAAGCCGAAAATCTCCCCTTCTCGAACCGTCATGGACAACCCGTCCACCGCCCGAATCTTTCCGAAGGATTTGTGTAGATCCCGGCATCGGAGTAGCCCTTCACACTCCGCCATTTCACCGCCCCCCCGCAGATGGAGACTGTTTCATTTTTTCCCAGAGCAGCGGAAGGATATTGGACACCACCAGGGGAAGGAGGATGTAAAAAAAGATCAGCCGGACCTGGTTACGAATCCGGAAATCCAGCAGGATCAGGCTCAGAAACAACAACCCGAAGGCCACATATATGAAACCGGCAATCCGATGGGCCCGGCACCAGCGTTCTTCGGAACGAAACAGGCCCGGGATCCACAATCCCATCAGGGAGCCGAAGGGTAACCTGGGGGTCAGGTTGCCCAGGAGGATCAGGAAAATACTGTACACCGCCACGTACAGGTGATGCCAGTCCCAGGCCCGGTTCCCGGTCAAAAGGAGTAATAAATGGATCAGCAAGATGTAGGCAAAGATCAGGACCACATAATGGTAATACTGGGAATCGAACCAGCGAGGATCCTTTCTTCGCCGTTTGAGCAGGTCGATGACGACCATTGCCGTCAGCAGGATCCCGAAAAAAAAGAGAAAAATACCGGCGGATTCCTGAATTTCCCGTACCAGGGACACCACCATCAACAGGCCCTGGGCCCCGACCATCGCGAATAACCAGTAGTATTTCCTGGGTATCATGGGATTCTCCTATTTTTCCTTCCATTCCATGAAAAAGTGGATGATATCCTGGATCACGGTGGTATTGAGGTGATAGACCACATACTGTCCCCTCTTTCGGGAGTAGATGATATTGGCATGTTTCAGGACCTTGAGGTGCTCGCTTATCGAGGGTTTGGAAATCTGGAAGTGGGAGGCGATCTGACCGGCGTTCAGGTCCCCCTTGCGCAGCAGGGTGATGATTTTCCGGCGTTTGGAATCGGCCAGGGCTTTGAAAACCCGGTCGGCAATCATTCGGCCTCCTCTATTTTGTTATTTAGCTAAACCTCTAATCTTCATTATCATTCCCAACCCACTTTTGTCAAGGAAAAAATAATAATCATCCGGCAAACAGATTTTAGACATTCGGCCGTTTATCGGCTATAATATCCTCCTGATGGCCCGTAAAAATTACAGCAATATCGCGATCATCCGCCTCTCTTCCCTGGGGGATATCATCCATACCCTCCCCGCCCTTTTTCAGCTGACCCAACATTTTCCCCGTGCCCGGGTCAACTGGATCGTTGAGCCGGCCGGAGCCGAGTTGCTGAAGAATTTCTCCGGGATCCACCGCATCGTGACCTTTGATGTCAAATCCCCTGATTTCTGGCAAAAGCCCCGTTATCTTAAATCCTTCCTGCGGGAGAACCGGAACCGTTACGACCTGATCATCGATTTCCAGGGGTTGATCAAATCGGCCCTGCTCGCCCGCCTGCTCAGGGGCGGCCGGGGCACCACCCTGGGATTCGCCCGGCCCAACCTGCGGGAAACCCAGGCTGCGTGGTGTTATCAGCACCAGATTCCCCCACTCCCCTCCACCCTGCACGTGATCCGAAAGAATCTCGCCCTGCTCGGTTTTCTGAACATCCGTTCCTCTGAAATCCGTTATCCCCTGATTCCCCCCGACCGCACCCCCAGACTCAGAGAGTTCTTCCAATCCCATCGGCTGGAATCCAAAGGGTTTCTTCTTTACAACCTCGGAGCCGGGTTTGAAACCAAAAAGCTGCCCCTGGTCACCACCCTGGACCTGCTCGAACGCCTGAAAAAGAGGTTCCCCATCATTCTTCTCTGGGGCAACCCCCGGGAAGAAAAGACCGCGGACCTCCTCCGGTCCCGTACCGGGGTCATCAAAAGTCCTTTCTGGAACTTTTCCGAACTGATCTGGCTGATCCGGCAGGCCCGGATCCTGGTGACTGCCGACACCCTGGCCCTGCACCTGGCCGACATGACCCAGACTCCCTCGGTGTCCTACTTCGGCCCCACCGATCCGGCCGTCAACGGATCCCTTTTGCCCCAGAGCACCTCCGTGGTGCCGCCGGTTTCCTGTCGCTTTTGTTACCGGCGCAAATGTGATAAAATGGAATGCATGATTCGACTGCGGGCCGCAAAACTGGCCCGTACTATCGCCAATGAATACCAAAAAGCTGGTCAGCCTTCTCATTAAATACCGATCCAGTATCGCTTCCCTGCTCCTGTTTGTCGTTCTTTATATCTCCCGTCCCACCGCCCTTTCTCTTTCCATCGGATTTTTCCTCATCGTTTCCGGAATGCTTTTTCGGGCCTGGTCGGCCGGTCACATCAATAAAAACAACGAACTGGCCACCGGCGGCCCCTATGCCCTGACCCGCAATCCTCTTTACTTCGGTAATTTTTTGATCGGCCTGGGCGTGGCCACCGCCGGCCGGACCCTGGCCTGCTACCTGATCTTCTTCATCTATTATATGGTCTTCTTTCCGTTCCTCATGTACTTGGAACACCAGCAATTAAAAGAGAAGTTCAAGGAAAAATACCTGGAATGGTATCAGAAATCCAATACTTTTTTCCCCAAGATTAAAAGGATCCACCATTCTGATTTCAATATCTCCCTGTACATCAGGAACAAGGAATACCGGGTGGCCTTCTTTTCACTGCTGGTGGTGATGGTGCTGATATTCAAGACCATCTCCCGTTACAAGAGCATCTGACCCCCGGATCAGAGCCTCCCTGATGGGGGGCAGGGGTTAATCAAAGTCCCGTTCGTACCATCGGTGATAATCGCCGCTGACGGCTTTTCCGGTGGCGCGATCCACATCCACCACGGTCATCTCAATGATCTGTTCGCCGTTGACCACTTCGAACCGCCTTCCCATGCCGTCGATGAACTTGGCCAGAATGGGTTCTTTTTTCATTCCGATCACCGAATCAAGGGTTCCGGTCATGCCCACATCGGTCTGGTAGGCGGAACCGCCCGGCAGGATCCGAAAATCGCTGGTCTGTATGTGGGTATGGGTTCCCAGGATAGCGCTGACCCGGCCGTCCAGAAAATACCCCATGGCCTGCTTTTCGGCCGTTGCCTCCCCGTGGAAATCCACCATGACGATCCGGTTTTTCTCCCGCTCCCCACGGGATTGCAGAAACAGGTCCACGCAGTTGAAAGGGTTCTCGGAAACCGGTTCCATGAAAACTCTCCCCTGCAGGTTGATGAGTAGAAAATCCACACCCTCGATATGAAACTCATGGTATCCTTTTCCGGGAGCTTTCGGGGGGAAATTGAGGGGCCGGATGACCCGGGGATCGTTCTTGAGCACCTCTTTGGCGGCCTCCCTCTTGTCCCAGATATGGTTGCCCGTGGTAATCAGGTCAATTCCGGAATCGAAAAGCTGACCGGCACTCTTGGGGACAATCCCCAGCCCGCCGGCACTGTTTTCCCCGTTGGCGATCACCAGGTGGGGCTCGAACCGTTCCCGTATCCTCGGAAGAGACTTTGACACCATGCGACGGCCATGACGGCCGATCACGTCCCCGATGAATACCAGGCGGAAAAGAGAAGGACTATCTGGCATACTCTACTGCCCGAACTTCCCGGATCACCGTGACCTTGATCTGGCCCGGATACTCCATTTCTTTCTGTATACGCTTGGAGATATCCTTGGAAAGAAGAAAAGTTTTGTTGTCATCGGTCTCATTGGCGTCGATGATAATCCGTACTTCCCGGCCGGCCCGCAGGGCATAGGCTTTGGAAACACAGGAAAAGGACCGGCAGACCTCCTCAAGCTGTTCCAGCCGTTTGATATAGGTTTCCAGGATCTCCCGCCGGGCGCCGGGCCGGGCAGCGGAAATGCTGTCCGCCGCCTGAATTAAAACCCCTTCGATGGAGGTGAATTCCACATCCATGTGGTGAGAGGCAATGGCTTCCTGTACTTTTTTGGATTCGCCAAACTTTCGCGCCAGCTGTACCGACAGTTCGGTGTGGGTTCCCTCGGTTTCCTTGTCGATTGATTTGCCGATATCGTGCAACAGCCCGGCCCGCAGGGCCACCTTTCCGTCCAGCCCCAGCTCTTTGGCGATCATTTCGGCGATCAGGGCCACTTCCTTGGAATGAAGCAGCACATTCTGACCGTAAGAAGTCCGGTAATTCAGTTTGCCAATGTAATAGTACAATTTGGGATTGAGATCGCTGATCCCGATTTCCAGGGCGGTATCTTCGCCGATCTTTCTGAGATGCTGTTCAAATTCATCCTGGATTGACTTGGCCACTTCTTCGATCCGGGCCGGGTGAATCCGGCCGTCGGCGATGAGCTTCTCCAGGGTCAACTTGGCCATTTCCCTGCGGATGGGATCAAAGGAGGAAACGATAATGGCCTCGGGGGTATCGTCGACGATGAAATCCACTTCGGTGGCATTTTCCAGGGCCCGGATATTGCGCCCTTCCCGTCCGATAATCCGTCCCTTCATGTCATCGTTGGGCAAATCGATGACGGTCACTGAGGATGAGATCACGTGCTCGGTGGCGATCCGCTGAACGGAGGTGGAGATGATCTCTTTGGCCTTTTCTTCGGCTTTCTCCCGCAGCTCCTCTTCGATCTGTTTCAAGGTGGATACCGCCTCCAGTTTGGCTTCTTCCTCATAATCCTTTTTCATCTTGTTTTTGGCTTCGTTGACCGTCATCCCTGAAATCCGCTCCAGTTCTTTACGCTGCTCCTGGTAGGCTTCGTCCAGCTTCTGCTTCAACACCTCCAGTTCTTCCTGTTCCAACCGTATCTTCCGTTCCTTTTTCTCCAGCTCCCGTTCTTTGTTGTCGATGTTGATGTACCGCTTGTCCAGGTTCTCTTCCTTGATCATTAACCGGCGTTCCTTCTTGTTCAGCCGGCTGGTGGTCTGACTCTGTTTCTGGTTGTATTCGTTTTTCCACTGGAGGAAATCCTGCTTCAGCTTGACCAGGAGTTCCTCCCGGGTTTTTTCCAGCTCCGCCGATTTCTGCTTTTCTATTTCAGTCCGGAGATCCTCGATTTTCCGGATTTCATGCTGGAAATGCCGGCGTTTTGCCAGCAGAACCAGTCCTCCCCCGCCCAGGCTTCCAACCACGAATAAAATGATATATATTAAAATATCCATACTTTCCTCCAGCAATGGTTCTCATCAGGAAATCATCCGGTTAATTCTATTGAGGAAATCCTCCATCCTCTCTTTGTCTCTGCGCAGACGAAACACCTCTTCCGCCAGGTGGATGGCCACCAGTAAACTCAGCTTGTAGGAATCGGTGTCGGGCAGCTGTTGCTTGGTACTGCGGTATCGGTTTTCAACAAACCGAACGATTTCCTTGAATTCTTCCACGTCCACATCCGGGGTTAACTGGAATTTCAGTTTCTTCCCCAGCATGTAGACTTCCACTTTATTTTTCATCGTCGACCTGGATACTGTCAATCATCTGGATCAGGTTGCTGACCTTCTCCCGGATATCCTCCTCGACCTTCCGGTTTCGAACACCCTGGCCCTGGAGTTCCTTCACCTTGAGCTGCAGCCGCTGGTTTTCCCGGCGCAGGATTCCGATCTGTTCCACCAACCCCTTGATCTTCTTTTCCAGGATCTCGAATTCTTCGATCTTCATCTTGCCTCCGCCGGTTGTTTACCGTACCCGTTGCGGCCTGTATCCGGTCCGGCAACTTCGGACCTGCACAACGCCCGCCAGCCCATGGGGCCCTTCCATCAGTTCAAGGATATCCGCAAGGTACTACCCGGATACTTTCTTGATGATCTCTTTAAAGACATCGGGATGTTGGACCGACAGATCCGCCAGCATTTTCCGGTTGAGGATGACATCATTCTTTTTCAGCATGCTGATAAACCGGGAGTACGTCACTCCGTGCTCCCGGCACCCGGCATTGATCCGGATGTTCCATAACCGGCGAAAATCCCTTTTTTTGTTTCGCCGGTCCCGATAGGCGTAAAGAAGGGCCTTTTCCAGGGCGACCTTGGCGGTTTTGTAATTCTTGCGTCGGGTCCCCCGAAAGCCCTTGGTTAACTTTAAAATTCCCTCTCTACGGTCTACTTTTTTATTTCCCCGTTTTACTCTGGACATGGTTTACTCCTGAATGTTTATATGATTTCCCTGAGTTTTTTGGCCTTTTTGCCTTCAATGACTTCCACCCTGCCCAGGTTACGCTTTCTCTTGGTGCTTTTCTTGGTCAGCAGGTGGGAGGCATATCCTTTCTTCCTCAGCACTTTCCCGGTTTTGGTCACCTTGAACCGTTTCTTGGCGCCTTTATGAGTCTTTATCTTGTTCACGGGATCCTCCTTTTTTGGCTTTTATCATGAATTGGGCGCTGAATCGCTCTTTTTTGGGTTCGGTCTCGATATCCGCCATTTCCTTCAGAATGTTGAAGATCTTTTCGGTCATTTCTCCCAGCATTTCCGGTTTCCTCTTCTGACGACCCCGCAGCCAGATGGTAATCTTCACCTTGTCCCCGTGTTCGAGAAACTTCTGGATCTGTCTCAGCTTGGTTTGAATGTCATGTTCCTCGATAACCGGGGTGAATTTGATCTCCTTGAGGTGAATTTTTTTCTGCTTTTTTTTGTTCTTCTGTTCTTCCTTTTGCAGCTGGTAGAGAAATTTTCCGTAATCAAGAAGCTTGCATACCGGCGGTGATGCCTTGGGGGACACCTCGACCAGATCAAATCCCTTTTCCCGGGCTACCTGGAGCGCTTCAGTGGGACTGACGATTCCCAGGTAATTCTTTTCATCGTCGATCAGACGCACTTCTTTGACTTTGATCTCTTCGTTGATCCGATGGGGTCTCTTCTTTTTCCAGGTTCTTCTTCTCTTCCTGTTCGAAACCGGCGGCTTATAGCTCATATTTCAGGTCCTTGTTTTTGATCAAACTTTTTACTCCTGTAATGAACTGGTCGATATCCACGGACCCCCGGTCGCCCTGCTGGTGAATCCGGTAGGATATCGACTGCTTCTTTTCTTCTTCGTCACCTATTATAATGATATACGGAATTTTTTCAATTTCCGCATCCCGGATTTTCTTCCCCAGTCCCTCGCTCCTGACATCCAGCCGGGTACGGATCAGATGCTCCCGCAATCGCCGGTTGACTTTTTCGGCATAGGTCATATTCCGATCGGCGATCGGCAAAACGATGGTCTGGACCGGGGCCAGCCAGAGGGGAAAGAACCCGGCGTAATTCTCGATCAGGATGCCGATGAATCTTTCGATGGATCCGAGCAGGGCCCGGTGAATCATGATCGGCTGGCGGCAATCCCCGCTGGGATCGATATACTTCAAACCGAACCGCCGGGGGAGATTGAAGTCAATCTGGATGGTGGTCAATTGCCATGAACGTTTGATGCTGTCCCTGATCTTGATGTCGATTTTGGGACCGTAAAAGACCCCTTCCCCCTCGTCCATGCGATATTCCAGTTCCCGGTTCTCGAGGGCATTGACCAGGGAGCGGGTGGCCAGTTCCCAGTCATCAATTTCACCTACGTATTTTTCCGGCCGGGTGGAAACAAAAATCTCAAAACTGCTGAATCCGAATACTTCCAGCAGGCTGACGCTGAAATCCAGCAGGGCCTGGATCTCTTCCTCCAGCTGCTGCGGGGTACAGAAAATGTGGGCATCATCCTGGGTGAACCCCCTCACCCGCAACAGTCCGTGCAGAACGCCGGAGCGTTCGTAGCGGTATACGGTACCCAGTTCCGCCCATCTCAGGGGAAGATCCCGGTAACTGCGGTTGCCGGTCTTGTAGGCCATGATGTGGAAGGGACAATTCATCGGTTTCAACTGGTATTCGAGATTGTCAAGATCAATGGGATTGTACATGAAATCGCTGTAGAATTCGGCATGTCCACTCTGTTTCCAGAGGTCATGCTTGGCGATATGGGGAGAATAGATAAAATCGTACCCGTTGCGGATATGCCGTTCTTTCCAGAATTTCTCTATCTCGTGACGGATGATGCTGCCCTTGGGGTGCCAGATCACCAGCCCCGACCCGATGTCCTCCTGAATGGAAAAGAGATCCAGCTGGGTACCCAGTTTGCGGTGATCCCGCTTTTGCGCTTCCTTCAGGATGCGCATGTGTTCCGTAAGGCCCTCAGCGGTGGGAAATACGATCCCGTAAATCCTCTGCATGGAATGGCTGGCTTCGTCCCCCTTCCAGTAAGATGCCGCCACCGACATGATGTCAAAGTTTTTCAAATAACCGGTGGAAGGCACATGGGGACCTTTGCAGAGATCCACAAAACCGGCCTGCCGATAAACCGACAGGGTATCCGACTCCACCTTTTCCCGGATCAACTCCACTTTCAGATCCTGGCGCTGTTCCTGAAAATACCGGATGGCCTCATCCCTGGACCAGATCTGTCTCTCGATCCTGATGTTCTGCTTGACGATGTGTTTCATCCTCTTCTTGATCTGACCAAGGTCTTCCGGTGTAAAGGGACGGGGGGTGAGGAAATCGTAGTAAAATCCCTTTTCCACCGCCGGACCGATCCCATACTGGACATCGTCGAACAGTTCGGTGACCGCCTGGGCCAGAAGATGGGCGCCGGAGTGGTTGAGGGCATGAAAAACCTCCGGTGCATGGATACTGAGGGATTCCACCCGGGCCCCGGGCGGCTCCGGGGCAGAGAGATCGACCAGCTGGTCGTTTACCTTTTTCAGCACGGTTTGGTTGTTTTTCCCCATTCTGACTTCGATCCTTTCTTGGGATTGGTAGGTGCGAGCGGACTCGAACCGCTGACCTCTACCGTGTCAAGGTAGCACTCTAACCAAAACTGAGCTACGCACCTATCCTGAAAGAGGCTATTTAACCAGTTCTTTGAGTTTCTTGCCGGGCACAAACTTCACGACGTTCTTGCCGGGAATGGTTATGGTGTCACCGGTTCGGGGATTTCTACCCTTCTTGGCCTTTCTTCTGACCAGCTTGAAGCTGCCAAATCCCACCAGGGTTATCTTATTATTGGACTTTATTTCTTCTGTGATCGTATCAATAATACCATCAATTACCTTTAAAGCGTCAGACTTGGTAATACCGGAATCTTTTACCATTCTAATTGCCAATTCGCTTTTATTCATAATACAGTTCCTCCTTTCTGTATTTTTACACTAAAAAAGTTCTAAAGTCAACATATATTATGGTTTACCGCCCATCGGGTCACTTCAGTTTCTGCCGGACGTTCATCATCACCATTTTGGAAACCTTCTTGAGTGTTTCCACCACTCCGGTTCCCTTCAAGGCAATGGACTCGATCACCGGCTCTTCCTTTTTCCGAAGGGCGCGGACCATTTCATCCGCCGGCGTGATATTGGGCAGATCCCTTTTGTTCAGCTGAAGGATGTAGGGAAGGTTCTGAAAGGATATATTGTAGTCCTTCAGGTTACCGAGCATGTCGGCCAGGCTCTCCAGGTTGGCTTCAAACCGCTCATTCTGGGAATCCGCCACAAAGATCACACCGTCCACCCCCTTGAGGATCAGCTTCCGGGAACTGCTGTAATAGATCTGGCCGGGAACGGTGTAGAGGTGGATCTTGATCTTGTACCCCTTGATGGTTCCCAGGTCGAAGGGGACGAAATCAAAGAAAAGGGTTCGCTCGGTCTCGGTGGCCAGGCTGACCAGTTTGCCCTTGTTGGTTTTGTTGATACGGGAATAGATATATTTGATATTGGTGGTTTTCCCACTCAAACCAGGACCGTAATAGACGATTTTAAAATTGATTTCCTTGGTAGAGTAATTTAAGAAGGACAATTTCAGTCTCCAAATATTTCGTCGATCTCTTCATCTGAGACGCTGTCAAAGGGAGATCCCTGATCGTACATTTCCTTTTCAATCTTGCGATTGATCTGTTCAAATATCTTGGCCAGTTCCTCCCGGGCGTTTTTGACTCTTAACCGGACCAGTCCAATATTGGAGCTTTTTCCAAATACCACGATCAGCATGATTTTTTTATTGATATCCGAAATATAGAGATTTTTATCATCTGATTCGGTAAGGATATTGGAGAACCTCTGGATGTTCAGCATCTGGGCGATACTCTCCACGGCTGCCACGCTGCCGGCGATCAGGGAGGAGATGGAATTGAGTTCCGACTCGTCCTGCCGGCCGGTGGCGGCGATACAATGACCTTCGATATCGGTGATGAACGAGATTTCCGCTTTGGTGTTCCGGGTCAAGCGGTCAAGAACCGTTTTGATGATTTCGTAATCTTCCTTGTAAATAACCAGATCTTCTTGCATTTAACATCCTTTTTTTACCGATGAATTTTGATCTATATTAATCATAATATGATTTTTTTTGCAACCCCGGTATTCTCCCGATGAGCCCGATACCGGTCCGCTTCACGCCCCGTTTCCGCAGGTACCGCAACCCTCCCCCCTGAACAGGCATTCCTTCCCGGGACAATCATATAGGATTCTATCTTATTCCCCCCCCAAATACAAGTATATACCGCAAATTTTGCAGTGACAGCGGGATTTTTGCCATTGCCGGGACCTAGTTGAATTCGGTTCGGTCCTCCAGGGCTTTGGATATGGTCAGGCTGTCGACATAATCGATATCCGATCCGATGGGCAGCCCCAGTGCGATCCGGGTGATCCGGATGGGATGTTTCTTGAAAATTTCGTGGATGTAATGGGCCGTGGCATTGCCTTCGGTGGTGGGGCTGGTGGCAATAATGAGCTCTTTTACCGCTCCGGTCCCCAACCGGGGTATGAGGTTGTCGAGTCGCAATTCATCCGGGCCGATGCCTTTGAGGGGAGACAGGTTGCCGTGCAGGACATGGTACAGGCCGTTGTAGTGGGCGGTTTTCTCCAGAGAAATGACATTGTATGGTTCTTCCACAATACAGATGGTGGAACGATCCCGCCGGGGATCGGCGCAGATATAACATGGGTCTTCCAGGGTGATGTTGTTGCAGCTGGAGCAGAAAATGGTGTTCTCCCGAAAATCTCTGATCGCTGAAATCAGGTCGTTGACGAAACGGGGATCCTGTTTGAGAAGAAAGAAAGCGATTCTCTGGGCCGACTTGCTGCCGATACCGGGTATCCTGCTGAGTTTTTCGATCACCGTCCGGGCGGGCTGGCTCCTGTCTGCGGACATTCCGGCTCTCAGAGAACCTCTAAAAGGGCAGTCCCCCGCCCATACCCGGCGGCAGCATACCGCCCATTTCGCCTTTTAATTCCTCATCTACCTTGCGGATGGCATCGTTCACCGCTGCAATGATCAGATCGTTCAGCATTTCCTTTTCCCGGGGATCGATCACCTCGTCTTCGATGGATATCTTTAACAGATTTTTATGTCCGTTCATCACCACTTTGACCATTCCCCCGCCCGCATTTCCCGTGACCTCCAGGTTGTCCATCTTCTCCTTCATGCTGTTGCTCATATTCTGTGCCATCTTCATGATCTGGTTCATATCAGGTATTTTCGGCATTTCCACCTCCTTTTACATCCTTGATATCGATCAGTTCCAGATTGATCTCCTGGGCAAATTTCTTTATCTTGTCCAGGTCCTTGGCTTCCCGGCCGGAGCCGGTGGCCCTTCCGCCCACCACCTTCAGCCCGGTGATTCTGCCGTCCGAGAATCCCCTGACCTTTTCCTCCAGCCCGGTTCGATGCCCGGTCAGCCACTTCTCCAGGGCGGGATGGTTGCCCGTCAGGCGAATGACCAGGCAGTCCCCTTCCACGCTGATCGCCATGCCTTTCCGGACGCCGGTCTCTAAAATTCCCTGGGCTTCCAGGTATTCACGGAAACGGGTCTCTGTCCCTTCCGACGACGATGACACCGGACGTTCTTCATCACTGGAAGCCGGCGGTGCCACCGGCCGATTCCGCCCGGAACCAGACGAAGGGATTGGCCTGCGTCCGAGGTCCTTCAACACCTCTTCAATGGATCGCAGGGCCGGGAAAAATGACAGTTTCAGGCATAAATACTCCAGCAGAATCCGGGGATTCTGGGTGTTTCGAAAGTCCCCCTCCAGGTCTTTGGCCGCATTAAAATACCGGAGCAATTCGGTTTCCGTGACCTCCCGGATCATGGCACCGATCCGTTGCATGTTCGATGGGTTCAAGCGGTGCAGTTTGTTTTTTTCCCCCAGCATCTTGATGACCATCAACTCCCGTAAAAACTGCAGGAACTCCCCGTAAAAAAACCTGAGATCGATCCCCCGTTCCACGATTTCGGCGATCAGTCTGATGATGCCTTTTCGATCCCGCCTGAAAAGGCTCTCGGTCAGGGCGATGAAGACATCCTCCTCAATGATCCCCAGCAGATCGGTCAGGGAACCGTCGTCGATATCGCCGCTGGAAAGGGCAATGGCCTGGTCCAGTATCTTCTTGGCATCCCGCAGGCTCCCCTCCGCCGCATGGGCGATTAAAAACAGACCGTAATCGGAAATTTTGATCTTTTCCTTGCCGGCAATTTCCTGTAAAACCTTGATGATGACATCGCCGGGGATCTGCCTGAATTCGTAGTGCTGGCTGCGGGACACAATGGTAGAGGGAATCTTGCGGAAATCGGTGGTGGCCAGGATGAAGTAGGTGTGCTCCGGCGGTTCCTCGATGGTTTTCAAAAGAGCGTTCCAGGCCGAGTTGGACAACATGTGCACCTCGTCGATCACCACGATCCGAAACCGGTTTTTAAAGGGTTTGTAACGGATCTTTTCCCGCAGGCTTCGGACTTCTTCCACCCCGTTGTTGGAAGCGCCGTCAATTTCCAGATAATCGGGGGACCGATCCTCGGTGATCTCCCGGCAGATGTCGCACCGGTTGCAGGGTTCCACTGCCGGCCCTTTCTCACAATTCAACGCTTTGGCCAGGATCCGGGCGGTGGAAGTCTTCCCCACTCCTTTCATACCTGAAAAAATCAGGGAAGGGTAGAGTCGGTTCATCTTGATGGCGTTCTGCAGGGTTCGGGTAATATGGGGCTGTCCGATCAGCTTCCCGAAGGTCTGGGGCCGGTACTTTCTTGCCAGTGCCAGGTACATGGTTATCTGAATAAGGCCCAGGAGGTCCTGTTCACCTGTCCGGCACTGCTTATTGCTGCTACCTTCCGGTCCTGACAAGGTTCACAGGCGGACATTGACAGGTTCCTGGACCCTTATTTTCCATCCAACGTCCAGCTTCAACGGAGAGGGTGGGATTTGAACCCACGGTACCACGAAAGTACACACGCTTTCCAAGCGTGCTCCTTAAGCCACTCGGACACCTCTCCGAGGAATAGGTAGTAAATTGTAAACGGAAAAGGGGAAAAATGCAAGCCCCAATTTTCCGCTTTCCCTTATTCCCCCCCGGGGGGTCGGCGGGATATCCGGGAAGTATTTTTTTCCGTTGTATTTTTCAGCGGGTTCTTTTATGATAAAGGAACCGGAATGTCTGATCAAACGGATCGCAACAAACGGCAAATTCCGGATTAAGGAGGAAATCATGAAATTCAAATCATTATCCATTCTTTTTCTGGGTGGGCTGATCCTGGCAGTGGCCCCGGTCTCCCCTCAGCTGGAAGCCGCTGCGGCGGGCCGGTTTGAAGTGCTCAACGTGAAGGTCGACGTTCAACCCAAGGTCTTCAAGGGAGCCTGTCCACACCGCTTCGAATTCACCGGTCTGATCCAGGCCAACCAGAGAGGACGGGTAACCTACCAGTGGATCCGCAGCGACGGGGCCAAGGGACCGGTGCAAAGTCTTGTTTTCAAAGGACCGGGAGTGAAAAAGGTATCGACCTACTGGCAACTCGGGGGAGAGGGAAAATCTTACCAGAAATACTGGCAGGTCCTTCAGGTGTTGTCTCCCAATTCCATCGCCTCCCAGCGGGCCTATTTCAGTCTTTACTGTCAGCAGCCGGCCACCGCGGTTCAACAGACCCGCGTGGTGCCGCGGCAATCCGACCAGCCGGACCGTTTTCATCTTCATTTCTCCGATGCCTATCTGGTATTCGTCCCCGGCACCAAAACCCTTCAGGTAGTCGCCCAGGGCAACGTGCTGTGTTACGGTGAGAGAATCCACCTGGTGGCCGTCAAACCCTATCTTTTCGACATCCGCCATGAATTCTGGAAAGGCTTCTACTGGCGCGTCAATACCAGCCGCCGGGAAGTATACCGGGTCCGGGGCAGTAACTTCGGCCGCATTGGTGACAGCGCCTCCAATACCATTCGGGGCATCCGGGTTCAGGTAGTCGGCAATCCCAACCAGCCGGATCGATTTCTCCTCAACTTCAACCAGAGTTTTCTGGAATATGTCCCCAAGAACAAGGAAATTCATTTTACCGTGGCCGGCAACATCCTTCACCGGGGCCGCCAATGGCAGAAATGTCATCTCAAACCCTACCTCTATCACCTGAAACACCGGAACTGGAAAGGATTCTTCTGGCAGATCAACACCAGTCGCCGCGAGCTGATCCGGGTCACCAAGGGGAAATTCTGTCAGATGGGAGGAAGTCATGCCCTGCTAAAGGTGAAGGTGGAGGTGAAAAACTGAGTCCATTTTAATTCTGTCCTTGTGTTGACCGGGTGGATCGGTTATAATGGCCTCTTTTCATAATGGAATATTGTCGACTTCACGGACACCCAATCTTTCATTATTGAGAATGCCAATCAAAAGGAGTTATGTATGAAATTAAAAACCCTGTTATCCATTATGACCGGTCTTTTGATCCTGGTCACCGGTTTGGGACTGCTGGCAGATTCCGCGGAATTTGTCGTGGAAAACCTCAACATCTACCCCCCTTCCCCCAAACTTCTGCAGCCGGGGGACAAGGTAAAGGTATCTTTCCGGTATGAGAATAATTACGACACCAAAGTGAAGGTGCACATCCTCCCCTTCAGCGATGGTGAATTGACCGAGGAATACAAAGCCTCCAAACCCAAGACCTGTGCCCCGGGCAAAGGACGGATCAAAGGGTTTTTCACCACCGATGCCGAAAGAGCCCAGATTGACACCCTGAAAATTCGAATCACCACCGTTGACGACGAACCTGAGATTCTTCTGGAAAAAGACATTACCGTTAAATACACCTTCCGCGAGAACCTTCCCTTTTAAAATTCTTCCGGTAACCGGATCTCCCCTCTGCCGCCCCGCCGTTTCAGACCGGATCGGTTATGGTGACCGTGTATAGGAGTCGCAGATGAACGTCCCCGGGGACTTTCCAAAAAAGGGGTCCGCAGTATCGGTGATCGATGCCCATGCCGGGGGAGAACCCCTGCGGGTGATCGTAGACGGCTTTCCCCCCGTACCGGGAAATACGATCCTGGAAAAAAGAGCCGCGATCCGGGAAAATTTCGACTACCTGCGGCGCAGCCTGATGTGGGAACCCCGGGGACATGCGGATATGTACGGCGCCCTGCCGGTACCCCCCGAGCAACCGGATTCTGATCTGGGGGTCATTTTCCTGCACAATGCCGGCTACAGCACCATGTGCGGTCACGGAATCATCGCCCTGACCAAAGTTGTGCTGGATACCGGAATCATCCGAAAGAAGGGGGATTCCCCCCTTTTGAAAATTGACACCCCCGCCGGCACGGTGCGGGCCCGGGCTTTCCGGTCGGGGGGCGAAGTGGTCCGGGTGTCTTTTGAAAACGTTCCCAGTTTCGTTTCCCAGTCCGATGTGCAGCTGGATCTTCCAAAAACCGGAAAAATTTCCTGCGATCTGGCCTTCGGCGGGGCCTACTATGCCTTCTGCCCGGCCCACTCCTTCCCCGTCGATCTGACTCCTGACCAGGCCGGAACCCTGATCGCCCTGGGAAGTGCAATCAAAAAAAAGCTGGCCGATCAGGTGCCGGTTCGGCATCCCCTCTACCCGGAACTTTCTTTCCTTTACGGCACCATTTTTACCGGTCCGGCGGCGGATCGCAGTCATCACAGCCGCCATGTATGCATATTCGCCGAAGGAGAGCTGGATCGGTCCGCCACCGGCACCGGGGTCAGCGCCCGGGCGGCCCTCCTCTATTTTCAGGGAGACCTGGACCTGAACCGGGAAATCCTGATCGAGAGCATCATCGGCAGCCACTTCGGAGTAAAAGTCCTTCGCGAGGCCTCCTACCCCAACCTCCGGACGGTAATCCCCCGGGTAACCGGTGACGCCTTCATCACCGGCGAGAACAAACTGTATTTCAACCCACGGGATCCACTGGATTCCGGCTTTTTCATCCGCTGATCCCCCATACCCCGGTCCCGGCGGTTTTTCTGACTGATTTGTATTATAATAATGACAGACAGTCTTTGAAAGCATCTTGCTGCTTTCTGACGGAACCATGAAAGACATTCTGGATCATCGCTACCCGATGCGTTTTTTCAACCGACCCAAGGAAACGATCCGGCGAACCTGGGGGATATTCGAACGGCTGAAAGCGGCGACCCTCCATAACACCCGAAAGTCCTTTACAATCCTGAAGAGCTGGAAGCGGGCCGCTCAACGGGCGCAGTCCGATGGAAAGCTTCTGCAGGCCGCCTTTCTTTACCAGAAAGCCGGGGTTCAGGGGAAGGCCGAGCAGCTGTTCACGGGGGTTGCCCGGTCCCTCTACCAGAAAAGGAAATACCTGAGATCCGCGGTCCTGTACCAGAAGCTGGGGAAGCTGAGCCGGGCGGCCAAAGCCCTGGAGGCCTATCTGATGATTCACGAGGGGGATGATTCAGCCCCGGTCGCCCGCAAGGATTTCCTGGATTGTCTCTATCAAGCCGTGGAAATCCATCTGAAACTGGACAACCTGAAAAAGGCCTGCCAACTGCTGCTCCAATACCGGCAGGTTCACCTGGCCGCCAGTCTCCTGGCCCGGGCCGGTCACCTGGATCAGGCGGCCCGGATCATGGAGAAACAGGGCGCCGTGGTTCAGGCGGCCCGGATCTATCAAAAAGCCGGACAGGACCGAAAAGCCGGTCGTCTCCGGGCGGAAGCGGCTGTCGAAACCGGGGATATCCCGGCCGCCGCCGGCTGGTACGCCCGGGCCGGAGACTGGGTGATGGCGGCCCAGCAGTATGAAAATCTCCAGGAATGGGAAAAAGCGGCCGACTGTTACCGCCGGGGAGGTCATCCGGGACATGGGGCCCGTTGCTACCTGCAGATTCCGGATCCCGAACAGGCCCTGGTCCTGCTCACCGAAGCCCGGGAATGGAAAAAGGCCGGCCAGATCCTGATGGACCGCCGGGAATACCATCGCGCCGGCACTCTGTTTGCCAAAGGTCGTCTGCACTTTCGGGCCGGCGACGCCTTTCTGAAAGCGCGTCAATTCCAGCAGGCTGTCCATCACCTGCAGAAAGTTCCGGCGGATTCCCCTGCGTACTACCCCGCCATCCTCAAGCTCTGCCGCATTTTTCTGGCCCGGAAAAAACCGGAGCTGGTGATTTCAAAACTGGAAAAACTGGACCTGGACGGCTGCCCGGATGCCTGCTGGCTGGACCTGCATTACTCCCTGGGACGGGCCTACGAAGAGCGGTTGCACCTCCAGAAAGCCCGATCTGTCTATCAGAAAGTGGCGGCCCGGGATTCCACCCACCGGGACATCCGGGAGCGGCTGAATGAAGTGTCTCGATTGTCCAAAAAGTACCACCTGATCCGGTTCCGGCAGTCTGATCCCACCCTGCGTTACCGGAAGGTCAACCAGCTGGGGGAGGGAGGAATGGGCATGGTCTATCAGGCCCGGGACCTTCATCTGAACCGAACCGTCGCCCTGAAGATTCTGAAAAAGGGCTTCGCCGATCCGCAAAACAGCGCGGCGATTTTCCACCGGGAGGCCCAGGCAGTGGCCGCCCTCTCCCATCCCAACATCGTAAAAGTATTCGACTTCGGGCAGATCAGTGATGATTATTTCATGGCCATGGAATACCTGAAGGGCAAGGATCTTTTCACCCTGCTCTGCGAGAGGGGCCACCTGGCCTTCACCCCGAAAGAAGTATTGATCATCGCCTTTCACGTTGCCAGCGGGCTCTCCTACGCCCACCGGGAAGGAATTGTTCACCAGGATATCAAACCCCACAATATCATTCTCACCGCAGACCGCAAACTGAAAATCATGGATTTCGGAATTGCCACCATTCTGGGACAGGAAAGCATTTCCCAACAGCAGTATTCCATCGGCAGCCCCCATTACATGTCGCCGGAACAGATCCTGGGCAGGGGAATCGACCACCGGACGGATATTTACTCCCTGGGAATCACACTCTTCCAGCTGTTGACCGGCCGGCCTCCCTTTGAGGGTAAAGATCTTCTCCAGCAGCAGATGACCCGGCAGCTTCCGTCTCTGGATCCTCTTCGCCCCCGCCTCCCCGATCCCCTGGTGGCCCTGATCAACCGGTGTACCCGCAAGAATCCGCTTCACCGTTATCGCGACCTTCACTCCCTGATGGAAGACCTCAAGAAGATCGATCCCGGCCTGCCCCGCCCCCTGGGACTGGCGGACCTGGAGTGTTACCGCCAAACCGCTTCTCCCCCAGGTCCGCCCCCCAGGGGCAAAACCCGGGATGACCGGTTCCAGACCCGGATTCCGCGTCTCCGGCAACCGGGATCCTCCGCCCCCGGGGGGGAGAATACCGAATCACTGGATTCTAACGGTCGGTAACGTAGATAAATCCGGAGATGGCGACCACGGAAAATTTGCTGGGGGTTTTTTTTCGGATGTTCTGCAGCATCAGATTGAGTCCCAGGCTGTCACTGGCGATATGACCGGAACATACGACATTGACATGGTGCTTTTCGCACAATTTGCGGTACTCCTCCGGGAGATGCATGACCACCAATGTGCCGATTCCCGATGCGGACAGCTGTTCGATGGCCTTCTTGCTGCCTGTGGTGCCGCCGGTCATCTCGAAACCGATCCGGCCACAGCGATTGTCCGGTTCTCCGGCAAAAATCGCCGGGCCGCTGTTGTTCCTGCGGGCCGTTTTGAATTCCGGCTCCTCCATTAAAAGATCGATGATATCCCGCACCCGGTAGGGTTTTTTCTTCTGAAACAGCTGCTCCAGGTAATGATACACATGGTTGTCTGCCACGGTATGCAGGCAGCACAGGGGGATATTCAGGAGACGGGCCGCATCCACGACCCGGTTGTGGTTGGCGGCGGACACCTTGCGGCTGACCTCCGATATTCTCCGCTTCAAGGCCCCCTCGGCCTGGGTGATGGGCACTCCCTGTGAAGAGAGCATATCCGCCTGCATCTTCATCACCTCATAAAAGTTGGCGTAGGCCCGGCCGGCCGGGTGATGGGAGACCACCAGGTCGATGGGTTTTCCCAGCTGTTTCAACCGGTCCACCAGCACCATTTCCCCGGCGCCGATATCGATTCCCACGGCCACTGTCTTCACGGAAACGGCAGGATCTCCGAATAAAATCCGGGAATCGGCATAGGGATTGGTCAGGGTCTCGGGGTCAAAATACTCCCGGTCTGGGGGAGACAGTTCCTTGAAGGTTTTCTTCCGCTCACTCATTTCACGCCGGAGGATCTTTTTTCCCCGGGGATCCATTTCCATTCCCGCTTCCACGGCAGAACGGAAAAAATTCTTCAATACCAGTGGCTCGGCCATTTTTCACCTCTTTATGGCGACATTATATACCGATTCACGCCCGCTGTGCAAACCGGCCCGGTTCGCACCGATGGGCCGGTTACCGCTCAGGGGATTTCCAGATTGGTGATGGTATCGGTCACCCGGTAATCGGGAACCGGGTATTCATAAACCGGCAGTCGGAATTCGGTCTCCCCCAGGGAATAACCGAAGATTCCGTGGTATTCCCGGGGATCTTCCCCCAGTTCCTCCAGCTGCTTGAGATATTCGGATATCGATTTGGATTCGATGATGACCACTTTCCCCATCTTCTCGATGATGGGACTGTGGGCCCGGGTTCGATCATGGTCGAATTCCAGGATCCTCCGGCCGTACCGGGTGATGCCGATGACCCGGAAGGTGAGGCTTTTGCCCACACCCGGCAGGTTGAGCACGTTCCGGTCAGTGGCCAGGAATGGCGCCTTGATCTTTCCTTTCAGGTCCTGAAGATTCTCCGCCATTTTTTCCGGCCGGTCGGTCAGGGAATTCAATTCGTCATAGTATTTGCGGGGAATCCGTCCCCAGTGTTTTTCTTCCACCTGTTCCTGGACGGCCCGGGCGTTGGTGGCGAAATTGAAGTGGTTTTCCATATACCCCTTCACGGAAAAGGTATAATAGGGCAACACTCCGATATCGTTGAGGGCCTGCCGCAGTTTGGCGGTATGGCCGCGCCGCGAAGAAGCCGTGGTAAGCACGTGCTGATTGGTAACCGTCCACCCGGCCTGGATTAATTTCTGTACCGCCTGGCTGCTTTCCGGTGTGATTTCCATGGGCGATTCAAAATGGGTCTGGATGACAAATTGCCGGATTCCGATCTTCTCCGCCCGGGTTCTGAAATCGGATAGTATCTCCAGCAGGCCGGTATCAAAACGCTGGGGCAGGTAGACCGGCAGGCGGGTGCCGATCCGGACCCGCACCATTTCCGCGTACTTCTCCCCTGCTTTGCGCCTGCGATTCCGGTCCCTTTTGCTTTTGGCCATCCGGTAAATCTCGTTCAGTATGTTTTCCAGGGACCGGTTGGAACTCATCAGGGCGTCCCCCCCGGTGATCAGGATATCCCGCAACTGGGAATCCTCTTCAAAGTAGGACATCAGTTCCCTGAGTTTCTCAGACCAGGTCTGCCGGGGTTTGAGCTTCTCCAGATCGAAATTCAGGTGCCCGTTCTGGAAATTGTACATCCGTTGGCATGATGCGCAGAGCCCCCCGCAGGCCCGCCCCATGGTATCAGGGATCAGGATCGCCACATCCGGATAACGGCGATGGACGTTGTAATGGGAAGGGAGTATCCACCCGGCGGCATTGGGCTTTCCCGGAACCACCTGGTCCTCTTTCTCCCAGGCCACGATATTGCCGAATTCGTGGACCAGTTCGGTGCTATACAGCACGTAATACCGAATGGCCAGGTCCGCCCCGATGGCAAAATACGGCACCCGCACATGCAGCAGGGACAGGTAATAGGGGTTGACGAAGATGGGAATCCCCTTCTTCTCCGCCCGGTGCAGGATCTTCATGGTATCCGGATCCAGCGAGTATCCCAGCATCTCGTTGAGGTCATCGGCGGTCCGTACGGCAAAACTCAGGTGAAAACGGTAATCCTTCCACCAGTCCATCACCTGCAGGTATTTCTGTTCAAATGACATCCCTTCCCGGAATGCAAACTTGCCGCTTTTGACCCTTCCCTCCTCCAGCCTTTTGATAACAGAATTGATAATCCGTTCCCGATTCTCTTCCCTGAGTTTTACGATGCGGGGATCCATTCCATCGGGGAACCGCTGCATCCATTTGAGGACCTGTTCTTTTTTGGGTTTCTGCTGCCGGTACCGTCCCTTGAATTGCCGGAACAGTTCCAGGGTATCGCGGAAAAATGCCGGCTTTGCCCCCCCGGTGCCATGGTTCACCGCCAGCCAGATCATCTTGATGGGGTTGTTGATGGCCATTTCACCCCGAAGGTTGGGATCGGGAAACTCCCGACCGGCATTGTCGATATAATCCAGGATCCGGATGGCGGCATAATCCTTCCACTCCAGGGACTCAAAGATCTGGCGTCCCCGCGCCTGACCCCGGTAATACTCCAGTACCCTCGGCTTGGTCGTCAGGTAGTCCATCATCCATTGTTTCACTCCCACCAGGGCTTCGGTCTCGTTTTTGGAACTCCGCATAATGGTTTCCAGCTGCGGGTTTTCTTTCAACAATACGCTTAAAAGCCGGTGAGAACGAACATTGATGGCGAT
>Ga0180434_10000227_pt1 | contig 87759 bp, 106 predicted proteins | sample SS_ome_7_FD_132453 | JGI IMG/M metagenome (GOLD analysis project Ga0180434, IMG submission 132453) | Hypersaline lake sediment archaeal communities from the Salton Sea, California, USA - SS_1_D_2 metaG | ecosystem: Environmental > Aquatic > Non-marine Saline and Alkaline > Hypersaline >... | reverse complement strand
CTCCTCGATCTCCTCGGGCTCCAGCTGCTTCGCCTTCGCCTTGGCCTTCTGGTTCTTCTTTTGGGCCTTCTGGTTCTGAGCCTTGGCCTTCGCCTTGCCCTTCCCCTTCGGAGCGTTCTTGGAGTTGTTGGTCTTGGAGTTGTTGGTCTTCTTTCCCTTTGCCATGCTCTCCTCCTATGGAGATAGTATCCGCCCACCACGGGCGGCCCGGACCTCGTACCTGGAATCGAACCAGGTGAATTGCTGACCATAGCCGAGGTTTGTTTCTACGTGTGAACTGACCACTCCCCGTTGCAATAGTGGAGTAGCCCGTTCATAAAGAACGACCCATCTGATCTCGTCCACAGGACACTGAAACCCCACTGCGAGAAGTCATAACCTAGTGAAACGGTCAGGTTCTCGCCGTAGTGGTGAAGGTACGACAGTGCCCCCTCCAACGCTTCGAGTAGTACGTCGCCGCCAGTAGCGGCTTCGATAGCCTTCAACGTAGTGTGGAAGTGCTCCACATTGTCAATCTTGAGAGTCATTAGCTCTCCTTTCACTGGAGCCCCTACCAGGAGTCGAACCTGGCTAGACTTGCGTCTATGTGATCTCCATTCGATCACTAGAGGCTAGTTCGTCACACTTTGATCTTGAGTTTCATGCCTTTCTTCGCGGGCTTGGTGGCCTTCCTGCCCTTCTTGGCGGGCTTCTTCTTGGTGGCCTTCTTCGCCAGAGCCTTCTGTGCCTTGACCTCGTCCTCGATGATCTGAACGAAGGCTCGTCCGTACTCATCCATTTGCCTATTGATAGCGCTACACTCCTCGACTGAGTCTCTGACCCAGTCCATACCCTTTGGCGAGTCTTTCAATTTCTTCCTGGTAAGCTCCCAGTAGTATGAGCCATCATCCCGAGACGCCATTTCGCGGAGTGTCTTGCCGTCCTCGGCGGTCCAAGTCTGGACCTCTCGACCGACGTCAAGAATCAGATCTTGTATTGACGACAACTTCTCGACAACCAAGCTAGCACGAGGGGCCAGCGGTCCCGTAGCGGTGCCCACAACACGATTGCGTTTCTTGGGAGCCGCCTCCGGCTCGGCCTGCTTGGCCTTCGCCTTCTTGCCGCCTTTGTTGACCTTGAGCTTCATAGTATTTCTCCTCCCTTCAAAAGTGCCCTTTCGGGCGGGGTTGGTCCCTGTACCTGGAGTCGAACCAGGATGATTTGCTGACCGTAGCCAGGGGGTTGATTTAGGTGGGGAGCCTTCCCGTCTGTCAGTGAAAGGAGGAGAGCGAAATGCCCGTCCACAGACGGGCGGCTCCCCTCAGAGCGCTCCCTTGCCATCTTCTCTCTCTCCTTTCACTGGTCCGTGGGGCGGGAATCGAACCCGCCTACAACCATTCCACAGATTGCCGCTCCAAACGGCCGTCTGAGTAACGAACGTGTGTCCCTGTCGTTAGGCTGCGTCTCGCGCGGCCATCTCGGCGTCGATCCGCCGGATCTCGCGAATCCCCGCGTCGCCCGGACAGGCGAAACAGAGTGCGTCTTCCCACGACTCCAAGTCATCGGGGAACGTGAAACAACAGGAATCGAACGCCCCCCACCGTCTCCAAACGGTGAGAACGCCATCGTTCGTCGCCTCGTTCACAGAGGCGACGAACATGTCGCCGAGGTAGATGCGAGCGAATCCGCGGGCGATGACGACCGCGCGGAGCGTGCTCCCCATCAGGGAAGACGTGAACGAGTCACCGATACCGTGAACGGTACCGAGGACCGAACCGCCCTCACGGGCGGTGCCAAGGATTTCGTTACAGGGGCTAGTCTTCGTCGTCTTCTTACCCATGTCAATCTCCTTGCCTAACCCGTTCTAGTGGGCCAGGTCTTTGTTTTGGTGGAATCACTGGGAATTGAACCCAATTTGATCGGACTCCGATCAACCTACCAAGGAATTCCAGGGGCCAGGGCCAGGGCCAGGGCCAGGGGCCAGGGGCCAGGGGCCAGGGGCCAGGGGCCAGGGGCCAGGGCCAGGGGCCAGGGGCCAGGGGCCAGGGCCAGGGGCCAGGGGCCAGGGGCCAGGGGCCAGGGGCCAGGGGCCAGGGGCCAGGGCCAGGGGCCAGGGGCCAGGGCCAGGGGCCAGGGCCAGGGGCCATAACCCATTGAAAACGAAAGGTGAATTCCCTCCGTCTAATGAAGTACCTATCCCGCGACAGGCCCTACACGAGAATCTTTCACTGTAGTATAAACACTTACATGTCTCTAAGTACCTGGAATCATTCAGCTTTTCCTGGGGGCTGTAGACCCCAGGAAAAAAGTGATAGAATCGTCTAAACCCTTGAAATCATTGGGCTTTTCAGGAATAGCTGATCTGATCAGATCAAAACTGGACGAGATCAGGACAAAAAAGTGAAAAAGATCAGGTTTTCTGGTCAAATTGGTACGGATCTTGATACGCGTGTGAGTGATCTGATCAGATCAAACCTGGACTGAGTCTAGACAAAAAAAGGGTGGCCCCGTGGCCAAAGCCACGGGGCCAAGAGCAGGGAATCACGGGTCCACGGATGACTCACCCTCCAGTGGAACGCGTATTCCCCTGCGGATCAAGAGACGCTTTTCTGACTCGTCCAGGGTTCGCCACCAGACGTCAACAGGAACCTGTTTTGAGTGCCCGTTTGACACCTTTTCAGCGGCGTTCTTCACAACCCTTGTGGTCTGTTTGATTTCGGTTGTCTGGGATCTCTGAGCACTAAGTATCGAGTCCAGACGTTTAGAGACCTTAGCCTGTTCGACTGTAAGGTGAGCCACATTGGCTTCCATTGTTGCCTTGGAAGAGAACCACCCGAAGGCGGAACCAATCACGACAACAGCGACACCTAGTACCCAGAAGATGCGTTTCGAGGCCGCGGTTTTGATCTCGTTCAGATCAGTCCCATGTCCAGCTATCTCGCTCTCTGCGGTATTTACCTTGAGAGAAAGCATACCTTGGCCGTCACGTAACTCAGTTACCGCCTCGGTATTTGGGCAATCTTTCACGGAATGTGGTGTAAGATTTCTGGTATGTTCTTCGAGTTTTTTGACGCGCCCCTTGGTGCCACGAAGATCTGTCTTTAGAGATATAACGTCGTCCCTTGTGTGTCGGGTGTCGTCTTTTATCGCACGAAGATCATCCTTGACCTCACCGAGAAACGCTCGTATATTAGCGGCAGTTGGTGGCGGTGTCGGTCTATCAGTCATAATGCCCCCTAGACCCACGTCCTGAAAACGAGATAAACGTAGGGTTTATCACCAGAGGTTTTCACGCAGTCATAAGAACACTTTATCCTGGTGTAGTCTGGCGGGAGAGGGGCGGAACCCTCTGCAATGACGGAAATAGATCCAGAGGGCGGGACTGGACACCCAACCTCGTCAACCAAACCACAGGAAAGTGCTCTCACTTCGATCCAGTCGTACACCCCAGGAGATACCTCCCACAGAGCTTGAATAGCTATGCGTAGAGAATCGCCGTCCACACCAAAAGTGTAATTGACAAGCTCGACACTGACACCCTGGATCTGCCTTTCCTCTTGGAATTGTACGTAGTAGTCCGTGACGTCATCTAGTTCGGCCTCGAAATCCACTCCGTAGATCTGCAAGTTTTTGTTAGAGTCACCCGTAGGCTCCAAGATAGACGGCTGTACAGTCTGGTTTACCACTGACCTCATAGCAGCACGACCTCCGCGCGACCCCTGACAATACACTCGAAACGGTCAAGGTCTGTCAGGTCATCGCTCACAGTAAGCGTCAGAGCGCCGTTAGATCCAGCACTTATTACAATACACTCGGGGAAGTTGATCTCTATCAGTAGGAGATCCACCCCCGAGTCTACGGCGTCCTTGTCGTACTGTATTTCATCTGCGTACAGATAGAAGTCTGACAGCTTGTAGACAGGGTCTAAGAACAGTGGTACGTCCTCTCCATCATGCGTAAACTTGAAAGTAATACCGTTGTCCAGGCCGTCTGAATGGCCCTTCCCAAAGTCTTGACCTTCCTTGCTCGTGATGTTGAGCTTGTCCCCATGAAGGATCAGGCGAATCCTGTCGATTGACTTGTGAAGAGTTGCGTCAGTTGTGACGGAGAACTCGACAGGTGTCGAAGACCCGTCAACAGCCATGTCCGAGGAGCCCTGGTTCACCAGTTTCTCCAGCAGATATCTGTGACCGTTGGGGTCCACCCCAGCGTCGAGGTGAGCTTTCACTGTGTTCGTCACTACAGTATTCAGTGGCATATCATGTCTCCAAATACCCGCGAGCGACCGCGTCTATCTCCTGGCTGGAGTTAGATATGCGCTCTCTCTTGATAACAAACCTAGTGTTCGTGCCGTTACCAACCATGGACGTACCATCCCTGGTAATTGACGAATCTGGCAGATTGAAACACAACGTCTGACCGACGATGTATATCCTGTCGATCAGATGATCCGTCGCAGGACTACCCTCTCGCCAGTAGAACTCCACCTTGGACCCACGCTCCGACGGATCACCGGCGGCTCCGGCGCACAGCATTTGAACTTTTAGCGTAACACCGTTAGCGATGATTGACGACAAAGTCTCTTTCGGTGTTGTACTAACTGAGAGTTCAGCCTCGTCCTGCGCTAGAGCGAACTCTGTCGTACCAGTAGGCGGGACAGGCGGGCTAGGGGACACTTTCAAAGCGTTGTTCGAGTTGACGTCTGCTACGCTTGTACCATCCTCGTTTACGATCACTCGTGCTGGTCCATCCATCACGCTATCGTCCTTATCCGACTCGTTTCTTTTGACCCGGAGTAGGTCAGCGAGTCTGTAACAGTTGCGAGTATAGTCGAACCATCAGTGTCGTACATCTTCCACGTTATCGTAGTAGGAAATGCCCCCGTATACGCCAAAGTCTTCTCTACGATTTTCTTCAGCTTGGAGACAGACTCCCACCATATGATAGCAGTTGGGAAGACTCCCGAGTGTATGGTTTCGCGGTAGGCCCCACTGGTAAAACCTTCTGCGGGTCCGTTGTCTATGAAGTGTATTAGTTGGCGAAGTGTTCTGTGAGCGCTCTCTGTGAGACCACCACTACCAGACAGTAGCGCAGTAAGCGTAACTGGTGACGTGTTGTTCTTATCACGAAACCGCATGTCATCGCCTTCGCGCTCTACATACACCTCCTCGTCTCTGTTTGATGCGTCCTGAAGATAGAGCCCGGCGCTCTCGATGGCGTCCTCTTGAGGTGATATTGGGAGTGGTTGACGATATTCGCCAATGTCCGTATCATCGCCGCCGAGAGCGCTGGACTCTTGCTTCATCAACTGGACGCGGTCGTCACCAACCGCCATGTGATCTTACTCCGATCAGGCTAGCTGGGTGTAGTATTGCGGATTGACTTCGAGGTCCGTCGCGTTTACGGCTGTACCTACGAACACGATATGGTCCCCGGAAAGGAACGAACTCGTGCCTTGAACCAATCCCCCGTTGCGTCCGACGAAGAACCGCTGACCAACCGTCGCGCCGACAAGAACACCTGCCGCGACACCACGACGAACAACCTTACCAGACGCTCCAGATCCAATACCACCGGACTCTACAACGACGCCGAAGCAGTCGACACGAGCGCCAACAGAACCTTGACACTCGCGGATACGATCATTTGTAGTGCCCCACTCAATGGGATCACCAAGAGCGAGAGCTTCCTGGGCGGTGAGAGTCTCTTCGAGACGAATGGCCGTTGTCGAGCCAAGCACTTCCAGCTCGTTAGAGCCGTTGATCTGGATCGTTGAATCGTCAGTACGAACATGGAGACCGGCTGTGAGTACGTCTACCGCACCAGCCGGATCGGGGAGAACCGCCAGCTTACCAGCGTCCGCTCCCGAACCGAACTGAAGACCAGGCTCAATCACTGCGCCTGTTGCTAGGTCAACATCAAGGTCGCCAGGGCCAGCGTTCGCGACGAGACCGTCACCAGCGTTGACTGCGACACCATTGGCGTCGACAGTGATACCGTTGTACCCTTTGACGCCGACACCATTGGCCGTTACCTCGATACCGTTATGCGGATCAACAGCGAGCTTCCCAAGGTCGGCTCCCGTACCAAACTGGAGACCGGGCTGTACCACAGCGCCAGTTGCAAGATCAACACTGACCTCCCTGTCGCCAGAGATAGCGATACCATCGCCACCAGTGTAAAGACCCTCGCCACCGTACTGCGACCACTCGATAGCTGTTGTATCAACAGTAATAGGATCAGGAGTGATAACAACCCAAGCCGTCTCAGCCAGCGTGTTACCTTCCGTAACCCAGCAGTGAGCACCGGAGGTAACTTCAGCGTCAGCGTCAAAGTCCGTAGCACGCGTCAGACGCCAGGGAGTACCGGCGTCACCGACAGTCGTAACCGTGTAGATTCCGTGGTCGACGTCTGCCCCACCAGCGTTTTCGCTCTTGACCAGAATCCGATCACCGACGGACGGTGTTACGCCGTCGACCGAGAGAGCACCATTCGCGTCGGCTTCGAGGTATGCACCAACGCCAGAGCCGGTCTTTGTGTAAGCGTCCAAGGCCGCCGCTGTCGCGAAGCGACAAGACGCCTTCGGGTCGAGGCCACTAGCGATGGCATCGACATACGCCTTTGACGCGGCTTCGTCAGCGTTTGTTGGTGTTGTGGGGAGACCGTTGATCGTGCCACCACCAGTAAGGTCGATGTCACCACCACCAGTGACTTCCAGTCCCCCGATCTGGATGTCGTCTGATGTTGCCATCTCCTTAGGACCAGGAGGATCTCCAGCGATGTTGTAGTAAAGCGGCTTTACAGTAGCCATGAGGGATTACTCTTCCTTCTGCGGCCCCGTGTTTTCGTCATCTCCCTTTTGGGAGTCTACGGGGTGAATAAGTTGGATAATGCCCGTATCGGATTCGTAGCCGTGGTGGTAGAGGAAGTTGACGTCGTACTTTCGCCCAATCCTCATGAGAAGATCTTGATGCTCGATAGCGTGACGCTTGTGTTCAGCCGCCTTTTCATGGCCTTGTTCCCGAAGGCCACGAATTCGAGCAGCGTAGATCATCTCATCCTTGTCCGCTTGGAGTTTGAGAGCTGTCGAATCCGACATAAGCTTGTCCCGCTTGATACGACTTGCCTCTAATTCAAGGAGATCCATCTTAGAAAGATGGAGCCTCCCATCCTTATCCCGCCAAGGCTTTGTCACGTCTTTCGGCGGATTCTCTTGCATCGGAATCTTCGGCTTCTTTCCCTTGGAAGGGGTTTTCTTCTTTGCGACCATGTTATTCCCCTCAAACGAGTGTATAAATCATGTACTGTGGTTGAACCCAGAACTTATTTGTTGACAACGCCACGCCAACAGTCTGCGCGTATCTTGTTCCTGGACCAGCGGGAGGCGTAAGCGCTACACCGCCAGTAGCGGTAACAAAGTAATACTTGCCAGGCGTCAGACCAGACAGTAGCGAAGTTTCGCCAAGTGACCGAATTACACACTCTGTAGCGGAAGACTTCGAGACTATCATACCGACAACAGGCATCTTACTATTAGCTGTCGCGTCAGCCCTAGCAACCTGTGGTTTACCACCAATGTCGGGGCCTGTGATATAAATCAGATCGCCTGCATTGTCTGAGGCTGTACAATTGGCGTCCTGTGTCAAGTCGGATGGGATGGGTGACGGAGACCCACCCCCGTCACCCGTTGACAATAAAGACGCAGCTACGGCGCGGAAAGCCAGCCTGACACTAGTAGGGCTTCCAGTGACGGCTGAGACGATTACGCACAGTCGTTTGGCCCCTAGACCGGCTTGTAGTACGTGAAGAGAGTCAATCGTATTGACGTCTATCTCTTGTAGAAGTTGCCACGGCGTAAGTAGGTCAGTCTCCTCGGGATAGTATCCGTAGACCTGGAGAGTAGCCGTTGGGTCTGTACCACCCTCGAAATCCACAAGAGCCAGCACCGCAGGGGGAGACACGGCGATACCCGAGGATAGTGTCCTGACCACATCGAACCCATCGGTGGAGAGCGTAGGCACCGACTCTGGTATTGAGCCGAAGGCTACGCTTCTCCCTCCGATGTGGATACCGTGGTTCAGAAAGTGTGCGGGCCAACCCATTCAAGCTAGTCCTTTGTGATCCGCGTGGCTCGTAGCGTAGCGGTCTCCCCCGCATCGCACATGTGGTGAAGGAACTTGAGGTCCGGCGGGTGACCCCCGCCGATACCGCTACTGACATTCTTGACGTCTCGGAGACCAATCTGGACGAAAACAGCACTGTTCTCCTGTGAGCCAAAAGGAAATAGAGGCATTTCCTTGATGGTCATCGTGAACGTACCGCCAGAGCCTTCGCGGTGCATACGAACAAACGCGATGTTTGGTCCCATGTTCTGAATTATGTACAAACCTGGTGTGAAGAACTCTTGCACAGCGGCGGAGTCCGACACAGAGATGTCTAGCGAAGGGCCAATTGTTGGCCGCTTGTACAGGAACATCGTATTGACAATGTCTGAAAGCAACTTATCCTCCTGTGATCGGACTCAGATCACGTCCCATAGACGTGAGAAGCTTCATTGATGAGAGTACGTACTCGGCAAATCTCTGGGCTACAGATATTACCAAGGTTACCCTGACCCGCCACATTTGTGTCCGTGACACGGAAAACGACCCAATACGCGTATGCGTCGTTATCGACAAATATCATTGGGTCACCGCTATAGTTGTCGTGAAACAGTAAATCGTGGCGTGTACTGGCTGCGAGCGAGAAGAATTGTTTGGTTCCGCTAGGGGCTGAGAATCCTCCACCGCCCACAGCTTGACGCATTACAGCGCCTTCAATTCCCAAGTCAGCCGCGTTCACCCAGTTACCTGTCATGAAGAATTGAACGTAGACTTGATAGATACCGCACTTGTCCAGGACCTTTATAGGTACGCAGACATAGGGGCTGTCAAGAGCCCCAGACGTGTTCCACCAAATGTCCAGAGTTTGCTGACCCTGTACGCCAGAAAAGACTCGTGTGTTCCAGCCCCACTCATTCACGTTCACCGAGGGTGCAGAACCGACAGTCCACGGGTCTTGTGGCCCATCAGGCCGGAAGTCGCAAGCTGGTACAGAGTACGGCTTTATGATAACGCTTGGGCTGGATGGACCCAACCCTGACGTTCCGTAAAGGTGGCCTTTACCGTTGGATGGGTCAGCGTCTTCAGCGTAAACACCCCTTGCCATGAAGTCACGAAGGGCCGCAAGGGAAGACATTGTGTTCACACCGACGGTCACAACATCGTTGATCTGCCGAATGAAAACGTCTGACAAGCCACCAGTTGGATCTCCGAAACGTACACCACCACCAGCAGAGTTCGAGGAGTCGCCCTCCTCGAAACAGCCGTCTGTCAAAGGGTCATCGTTCCATTCACGCGACAACGCGCCAGCGCCAAACCTCATACGCTTCGCTATTTGTCGCAGACCAGCCAACCATTCAAACACGCCAATGGGTGTAACATCTGAGTATGGCGGAACAGCCGCCCACGACAGAATGTCCCGCATAGGGTACTGTTCGTAAACATACAAAAGTGTTATGTCATCGGTCCCATTGGTCTGAAATACAGCTACGTCAACCCAACCAGCGTCACGCAAAGTAGCGTCAGAATCAGCCGAGGTTGTACTGTCCTGGACCTCGTAATCGTCAATTGTCCTGGTATCAACTGTTTGCGTAGTCTTACCAGAACCAGTTGTGTAGAACTTCCTCGGCTCAGATGTATCGTTAGTTGCGACGCGTCGAATTTGCACGTACCTGTCTACGCTACCAGGTGCCGCTACTACGGTTAGATCGCGATATGTAGGCGAGTTCGGCCCCCCTACACGCTCGCCATCTTTATCGTAAACGGCAGCTTCAAATGTAACACCTCCGACGCTAAACTCTCGATTCACTCTGAGCGTCAGAGATGGAGCCCCCTGTTTTATAGGCAGATACGGATAGGCGATCAAGGGAGCTTTACCGCCCCAGTCACCGGATGATAGGCCGTAGTGGTTTCTCGCCCCCATGACCAGACGCGCCATGTGGGCAAAGCCATTCTTTATGAATGACTGAAGTCGCGTCATGTCGAGGAGGTCGAAGCGCTGTTGTGCAGTAAGTTTTACTTCGTCCATCTCTCCTCACAAGAGCGCGGTGTCGAGTAACAGAACCCCACACCCCGCCGGTAATGCCTTATCGAGACCCGGAGGGCGCTGTATGTAGCTCCGGTATGTTGTGTCGACGTTCACCCCATCGTACAATGGTGGCGGTATCTCTGGTGCTGGTGTACCTAGAAGCGACACTATTGGACCACTCAGTACAATCGGATACGGCCAACCAACAGGGTCTTCCGTGAAGTCTGCCAGAAAGTAGTCACCGTAAAAGCCATCATCTACAGCGTCGTCCCTGTAGTAGGTCTCCTCTAGGATATCTATGGGCATACCATCAGGCCACGAAATGTGGTCTATCCAGGTCTCCCATGGCTCAACAGGAGGGCTCGTGATCCAACTAAGATCACCGATCTGGTCATCGTTGCTGAACCAAACTGTAACACAGCCTGGCCACCTTGGGTCTTCACCAACGACGATGTGTACCCAAAGCTGCGGGTATATGTATCTGATAGCCTCATATACAGTACCCGTAACGCCCCTCATGTTGACCGACGTATGGAAGACCATTCTTCGCAAGTTTGTGTCGTTCAGCGTGGGGTTATCGCTTCGTGGCGATCCGTGGTCTTGGGCGACATATTCGAGTGGCCGACCACTAGCGCCAAACGCTAGCATATTGATCTCCGCTTTCGATACAAAAGACGTCGCCCAAACGTCCTCCACAATATCGCCCTCATCGTGACTTGAGAGTTGCGACATTAGCTGAGCCCTACCGTAGATAACCGCCTGACGTGTGTCGATATCAAGCTCATCGTATGCGATAATCTCGTTACCGATACGAATCAGGCTCTTTCTAGGTAAGTAGATAGCCAGAATAGCTGCACCTTTTGGGGGAGCCTCAACCATCATTATCTGTCGGTCATGTCCCTTGTTTGGGGCATACCAACGAACGCTGTCTACGATACCCTCATCAGCAGTCTCCGCTCTACCAGAGGCTACGACTAGGACACACTCGAAAGTGTGAAACGGAAGTGTCGCCCGGAACAGTCTGTTTGAACCATCACAGGCACCCCACAACTTATCTACGTGGTAGGGAACCAGTCCGTCTTTGAATGTTAGTGGGTCGCCGATACCAGGCACAGTAACAGGCGGCGACGAAAAGCCAGCCGGGCTAAAGGTCGTGACCGTCATGGGTTCGTCTGGCCCAGGTAAGGCCGAGCCGAGATTGCTGATCAGACCACCGGAGAGAAGCTCATTGACCTTACCGATCATGTGAGCTGTGCTGTAGTTCAATGGTTGAATCTCGGTAAACGCGACGCGGCCAAGTCTACCAAGCTCGTTGAACGTTTCCCCTGTACGCACACCATCCTGTGACCAGTAAGTGATCGTTTTCAGATCATCAATGACCGTAGAAATGGTAGCGCTGCCCGTTAGATTGTTACCATCAAAGTCAAGAATGTTGGCCAGTCCCGAGGCTGACATACCGGCCAACAAAGGACCGGATGCTATGACCTCACTTGTCACTACGTAGACGCTCTCTGGGGAACCGCCATTCTCTGACACAGGGTCTAGCGGGTTCCATTCTTGCGCCTGAGCGTATGGTAGAAACACATACGCTACTGTATAGCCAGGGACAGCGTAACTTGCTAAGTCTCGAAGAGTTGTGTCGTTCCTCAATGAATTGTCAAACGTCAGCTTGACACACGCTGGAGAGACGTGCTCTGTTGAGATGAGTTGTGTCATACATCACCTACAGCGCGATTGTTGACACATCAGCTCGAACAACGCCGAACTTGTTAGACGGGGGCACATCATCCTGGCCACCGTCGAGGAGAAGGTCTGACACGTAATCCAAACCAGGCGTCTTATGAACGATGCCACCAATAACGTCGTACCTAGCTGGATCGCCAATGGCGAGACCATTCATATACGACGCTGTATTGGCGATTGCCACAGCGCGACCAAAGTTACTGTCCCAACCCTCCTTGAACACAAGAGTGCCGCTAACACTAGGTTTCACAACAGACGACGGGGGCCTGATCCGAATCGGATACCCAATGGGCCGCCAGCCCTTTATTGCCTCACTCTTGTAAACGCCATTGACCCATCGCGCCGCTTCCTTGACCAGCCCAGTGTAGAAATTGAACTGACACCGAATGCGCTCATTGTTAGTGACCAGAATGGGAGACGCGAGGGCGATCATGCCTGTATCGCTGTTCACCCAGTAGTCTACGCCCTCTGTTTGAGGAATCCACGCCGCGCCATTGTATCGCTCCAATTGGGCATTTATACCGTCGTCCCATGGATCAAACGGATAGTCTGGTACACGAATGTAGATGTGGTAGCTTGTCGCGTCGAACTGCCACCAGTTACCGCCACCATAGCCGTAGGTGGTGGAGTCGATAGCTCCGATTAGTGTTGAGTCCCCAGACCCATCGTCAATGATTGCGTACACGAGTCCAGTGAAGAGGGGGGAAGGCTCGTCAAACGCCTCAAACAGGCGAGCGGAAGTAACCTTCTGCCCAGAGGAAAGCTCTACGTTGGTGAGGAGAGACTCGATACCCGCCCACGTACATTCCCCATGGCCTCGCCTTGCAGCTCTAGCTCGGGTCCGTAGTGGTGGGTCATCCTCCCTTGTGTATCCGCCTCCGGCGTCCGTTGTAGCCTCAAAGTACGCAACTCCAGTAATGGGGTTCCTCAGTGAGAGCTGGCCACCAGAGGGGATGTTGTTACCCTTTGAACCTGTCTCTGTGCAAGTTAGAAACACCAAGTTTGACTCGGTGTCAGCGGAGGGGATAACAGCCGCCGCCTCTGATCTGAATGCGATCTCAGACTGTGTAGCTGTAGCCGGTCTAAGAGCTACTGTCATTGGTGGGATTGGAATAGCTGTGCCTATAGCGCCTGAACGCTTGAATCGGCCAGCGATTCGCGCGGCTTGAGCCGGTAAGCGAAGCGTGTTGTTTTCCAAAACCCTGCGATCGAGTAGCTGTCCACGGAGCCCCTCTAGGCTACCGCCTTTTATGAGCCGGAGGGATTCCACATTGGCGTTAGCTCCGAACAGCGCCATCACCTGGACGAGTGCCCTATGGAACGTTCTCTCCGTGAACGGGTACTCGACGCCTGTCACTGACCGAACAATCGCCACCCCGAGGGCAAACAGATCTTCGTGAGTGTAGGCTTGTACCTTCATTATGTCCTCAGATATCCCGCTAGTGTGACAGCGGAATCGTAGTTCTCAAAGCGCAGCTTTGACGTGTAGTAAACGGCGTCACCACGAAGGTTTACGTTCACGTATTCCACTTGGGCCACACGATCATCCTGTAGCAACCACTGATGTAGAATACCTCGCCAGAAATCTAACGTAGCTCGTCCCTTACCCTTGGTTCCAATGCGAATGAGCGGCCCCTGTACTCGGTCTGGTGTCACCCCACCAGAGCCTTCGAGTACGATAGACATTTCTTGGTTGTAAGCTTGAGCACCAGAGACGTGACCGACGTCAAACACCGAGTAAGTCATATCGCCAGTTCGCTCATTGACCTCGACGTCAAACCCAATAAAGGCATCCTGTTGTGTCACGAGGTCATGTACCTCTGTGATACGTAGTATGTTATCCACAACCTCAACAGGCATTGTGGAATCCTCCAAAGGGATCTGAATCTGATCACCAGGCTTGGCCTGGTATGGCCCACCAGTGCGAGAAATGTATGGGTACTTCAGCCCATTCACAAGCGCGATCTCAGCCCATCGACGCCACGACCCTAGAACAGTCGTTGCTATAGAGTAGATGGTATCCGTGAGCCCCACTGTGTAGTTCTTATACAGCGGAGAGAATGTATTTGGGTCTCTCATGCCCAAGTACCACTGACGAAAAGCGCCAATGGACGGTGAAATTCTCTCGTCGTGTGTTGTGGCCCAAGCGTGTACAATCTTAGATGCCATGTGGGAGAGAGTCATTGTCTCCCTAGTCTGTTGACGCCTAACAGCGTGTCGAGTCTCAACCCCTGATATTGGGTCAGTAACAACTGTTGTTTCGCCAGCAAGTCCAGCCGAGGCTAGCTCATTCTGGCGACCGTCAATCATACCAGCCCCACCAGACCGAGCCACATGGTGGATATCACGAGACTCAGCTCCCGCCTGAGCATTGGGTGATTGACTAGGTAACGGCGCGAAGTCAATGGCTCTATATGTCTCCATCATCATACGCAAAGCGTTACCGTAGTTCTCAAACCCAGCGTCGTCGAGAGGTAGGTTTGATATCTCTCCACCGGATGCGGGGTCTGTTGGGAACAATTCGACCGTGTACCACGCGATATCCTCCGTCCTGTTCTGTAGAGCGTCTGCGACATTTACAGGCGTTGGAGGAACGTAAAACATCATTGGGCGACCACTACCCGAGGCTATCGGGGCTTGATCTGTAATACGCTTCAGTGGCGCGTTATATCCTGCGGAGTACGTATCAGCCAACGCTAGCTGTTCCGCTACCTCGGTTAGCCGCTCCAAAGAGTATGCAGAATTACGTCTGATGTGCTCAGACGTTTGGACGAAGCCTTGTAGACCAGCCGTCATAGCTTCCAAGGTATCTGTGATAGGGGCGAACACAGTGCCCACAGTACCAATAGCGATATCCTGGTAAAGCTCAGAGGCTAGTAAGAGTACATTGTCGATAGCGTTTTGCCAGTTTTGAATCCTGGAACGCGTATCGTTCATCCACTCGAACCAATCACGACGGAAGGAAGCCTGTTGCTCTCCAATTACTTGAAGGTCAATAGAGAAGCCATAAGACAAGGGCCTAGCTGACGTCCTAGTCTTACGAAAAGACATAGGAACAACGTGGAAGATTTCTGCGTCTTTTGAATTCAGGAATAACATGGCGTAGCCATGTGGTCTGTTCTGAACGTAACTACCCCACTTCACAAAAAACGAAGCTAGGGCAACCCAAATGTTATAGCCATCTCCGTAGTTATCAACCTGAGGGACAATACCCCTAGCAGTCGAAGAGATAGCTGACCCTTGGGCTCCAAGTACCCTTTCGACAATGTCTTCCTTTGGAAACTGGCCTGTAGTGCCGCGAATAGAAATCGTCTTCACCCCCATCGGATTCAGATCAACGTAAAAGCCGGTCCCCTGGTCAGCTTGGACCACGTTTGGGAACTGCATCATATCGTCAATATCCGTCGGGTTCGGTGTGAAGATAAACTCTTCAACAGGTGGGTCAGCGATTATTTCGCCCTGCTCCCGCCTCGCTATGACGAGCGAGTATGTACCTTGACGGTAGTAACCACGGGAGTCATGGGCCTTGTCTCGAAGGACTAGCATATCACTCCTCTTCGAGCTTGACCTTTTCTGTTAGGTGATTATTTGGCATGTCTGGGATGGATACAGGAACGGGTAATAGCGCCGACCCAGGAGCTACCGGCTCAGACGTCTCATAAGTACCAACAGAGCTGCCGCTGGTTACTTCGAGACTATGTGTATGATGGACTGGACCACCCTCTAGCACGGGAACATCTTTGTTCATCCACTCCTGAAACCGCTCTCCGAGAATGCCTTTTTCCAAAGCCTTACCAGCTTTACCACCTAATTCGATTCGGACATCGCCCGAGGCTCCGTCTTGGGTTACTTTCAAGAATTGCTCACCATCGACATTGACGGTCAGACTCCGGTCATGAGCCCCGTAGGAATCATTGAAGTCCACCTCCATGTTGCCGTCAGAGTCGAAGCGAGCGCGTGTCGTGTTGTACGTTGTCGCGAGTACCTCACCGTCCGATGAGCCTGTATGCCATGAAGCGGAGTCAGCCCCACGTATGTGATTGACACAGCCTACGATAACAGGGAGCTTGCCCCCGATGTACTGGACGACAACGAGGTCACCGTCACTTTCCATCACGTTTTGCCAATGTCTATTTGGGTCTTGGGCATCTGGTCTACCAGACGCCGCCTTTAGTGTGACCTGTTGACCGCCAGCCGTACCTTGGTATGGAACGACTTGCGTTATTCTCTCTAGCGTGACTTGGTAGCGCGGAACGTAAACGTCGTACTCTGTAACAACACCGTCCCTAGTACCATCATCATCAGGGTAGTATAAACCAATGACCAAGCCTAGCTCTGCGCCAGACCACCCACCAGTCCGAGAGCGAGATCGTATCTCAGCTCGCCTACGTACCCAGCTTTGTAGCCTACCACCGTCTTGCCATAGACCATCTCTTCGTGACATTAGAACACCCGTGGTAGATCCCTAGTGGACTCGAATTCGTAGCCTCTAGAGAGTGCGATGTCAGTATCGAACTGACCGTTCTGGCCTGTGTAACTCCAGTCGTACCCGTCAACGTAGAAGATCCTACGTGTGCCAGAAGCGAATACACCTTCGTGGCTACCTATGTTGACGATCATACGCCCACCTAGATACATACCACGAACGAACTTGTGTATCTGCATATCTCCAGTTAGGACCTCAACCTGGTCAAGGCCCGCCCTCTGAAGCCTCTCGTTCCACTCTCGCATCAACTCAGGTGAAGCTGTTGGTACTGTCGGAGGAGTGTTATTCGAGCTATTGTCTGGCCAACAAGCGGTTTGGTCCTGATATATCCGCATACCATGACGGCGAATCATATCAAGAGCCCGTGGTCTGTCAGCGTCGAATCCAGTCAACCCTGTAGCCGCCCTAAACTGCGAGCGGTCTAGTGACGTTGGTTCGATCCATGACAGGTTGTAATGATCTGAATCCGATATACCGACATTCAACATTGCCAAGTCATTTAGACTAAGCTCTGGTCCATCAAGGGCTGTTAGCTCGTCAGGAAACAACGGACGCCTCATCAGTATCATGTGCGGGGCGATGTCTTGGAATAGCTTACCAACAGCGTCAGATACAGCGTTGGCCGCACCAACAACGTCGTCAAAAGCTGACTCCAAGTAACCACCTTGTACAGTCCTGAGAAGGTTTCCGTTGGCCTCACTTATATGGCTAGCCCCATCAGCAGTGATTCGCCTCACGTCATATATAAGGGCGTTCATTGGGGTGTTAGCCCACTCGTCAATGAAGCGTGACAGGGGAAGACCAAGCATGTTGACCATACCCTGTGGTGTCGAGAACGTCCTGTCCGGTAAGTTCTCAAACTTCATCTTTATCAAGTGCCACAATGGTGTCCTCGTTTGAGGTAGTTCAAACTGCCCCATTATAGCGTTGATTGGTGTCTGTCCAGCGGAGGCTGTCGTGTCAGTGTATTGTGTCCCGTTGGCCCCAGTAAGCGACGCAACAAGACGGTCGATATCCTCTTGGGCCATAGACTCACGAGTACGAAACTCCGTGGCCTGACGCTGAAGAAACTCCTCAGTCCCCTCTGCGTCAAGAAACGTCTGTACAACGCTAGCAATAGCCTCACCAATCTTTGGTATGGTTTGGTTGTCAACCATAGCCCTTATAGCTATGTCGTACATTGTAGCAATGTTGATCGCGGAGGACACCCAAGCGTCACTGATACACGACGTGTTTTGAAATGCCTTTTCCCAACCACTACATGAAACGTGTATGGTCCAGTAAGCCGCGCCAGTAGGTGGGGCATTCATTGTTGAACGAACATCGTCAATGAAACCCATAAACAATGGTTCCGGCGGATCACCATCCATGGGGTCAACAAAGATGAACACCCAATCGTTAGGGCGCAAAACATCCATGTAGCCCTGGTCAGTTCTATCGACAAACGACTTTCTACCGGAAGGCGTGTTCGCAACAACTGACCGAACCTGAGGTACACCTCGTGGGTATAGCTGAAGCTTACATCTTTGCATACCACCGAGTGACTTACTACCACTGGCGCTGACTATGTCCGATAGAACAACGAAAGGGCCAATAGACCAGGTCCAAAACAGAGCGAATACTCTGTGTCTACCATAGAAGGGCATCAATCCCTCCCCGCGTTACGACGTACAGCGTCAACACCAGGATCACCGGCGGGTAACCCGGACCTTATCTGCTGGACCCTTTCCACCAGGCTACCCTGTGCAGCTGCTACTTCCTCAGATGCCGACCTTCTCTCTCTCACGTAAGATTCCACAGCGCCAGAACGTCGCCGCTCTGGCGCTTGGCCAGCTCTAGCCGCCCGTATGGTTGCGTTCTCTGGGATCAGTGGTTCCTCAGTAGGAACTTGAAAGTCTGGACCTAACTCTTGGACAGACTCCCACAGAGTACCAGCCATCAGCCTGATATACTGCTCTGGCGTAATCTGTCCACTACCTAACTGGGAAGCGCCAGCCTCACGAGCCGCATTGATCGCTTGAATTGATGTACCAATTGCTGAAGTTCTCATGAGTCGGGCTGTGGCCCTCGTCTCTGTCATTTGGGCATTGTAGAACGTCCTGGCGTCAGCCGCCATCTCAGCGGAAATAGCGTATTGTTGTGCCGCAAAACCAGCCTGAGCCCTCATAGCCCCAAGCTGTTCTCTCATGATAGCCTGGCCGCGTTCGTTGACGTCTCGCATCGTATCAGCGAGGTCTTCGTCGCCTGTCTCAGTAACACCGATAATGTCCTGGAGAAGGGCAACCATCTCCTCGTCAGTAAGGTCTCTACCTTCAGCTCTCGCCTGTTGAATCGCGCCACCACCACGTTCGACAATGTCACGAATCATCTCAGGTGTTGCTTCTTGTCCTGTGATACCCTGGAACAACTGTTGGACACCAACAGCCGCCCCGTAACGTGTGCTTGATGAACGTAGAATGTTTCTCATGGCTGGGGCCATCAGCTCCACGCCAGCCCCAAATGGGTCAGCCTGTGCCTCTATAGTACCACCCTCACCATAGATCATCTCGTACATGTCCCCACCAAACCGACCACGGTTCGTTGAGATAAGTTGCGACATAGACCAAGGGTCGCCACCACCCGAGAGTAGGGAACGGGTCATTTGACCACCAGCTCCCATGATCGGGGCTAGGAACCTACCTGCGGCTTGTAGACCAACCCCGCGCGTTCTGGCGACGTTTGCTGTCGTGGCGGATACGCTGTCTATAAGGTCTCTCATTTGATCCTGGCGAATCATACCAGGACCACTGATTGCGATACCGACACCGGAGGAAACAGCCTGGGCGAACTCCGGTAGGCGTCGGCCAAAACCAGAGGCCACAGCGTCAGTCATGACACGAAGCATAACGCCTTCGCGTGTCTCAGCCGACCCCATAGGTCCGCCAAGCTGACCACCACCGCCAATGTTCACCAGACCACCGATTGCGGAACCAAGACCACCCATGTTGAGACCATAGGCTCGCGAAAACGCCATGGATGTTCTTAGTGTGTCATCTGTTAGTGGACCACCGCCAAAACCTTGTGCTAGAGCTGAAAACTCTGGTCCTATCTGATCTGGTCCGTAGCCGAATGAGACCGGGCGTGCTCGTCTGATCGAACGTAGATCAAGACCGTATTGGCCAACGGAAGCCATGGACGCCGAGGTCGACAGGAAGCCGGGATAGCGCTGCATCCCCTCTGAGATGTAGCGCCCCATCATACCTGAGACCATCTGACGACCAATCTCCGCGCCACCGATCTGTCCTGCTACTTCGCCAAGGCCAGCGGGTAGCCCCATTGTACGAGCTACGTCAGCGCCAAGATTACCGCCGATACCCACACCACCAGCGGCACCAAAAGCGCCACCGATTACTTGTGACATCAAACCGGCTGGACCTTGGCCAATACCACCCAACATACCGCGAACAGCGCCGTATGTGCGTGCCATATCGGTAGCTGATAGGCCCCTGTCAGCGTTTACACCACCAGTAGCTTGTCCGCCTTCAGCTAAACCGGCTAGGACCAGACTATGCCTCACTCGGTTACTGGTATCACTACCAAATAGGCCGCCGAGGAGTCCATCGGAGCCCTCCTCTCCTGTCCCTGTAAGGAACCCAGAAACCCCCCGGAGGGCACGACTCACCCCATAGCCGACACCAGCGGTACCTAGCGCCCCAAGCGCAAGGGTTCCACCAGTACCCAACAAGCCCATTAGTCCGCCGCCACCAAAGAGGCCCATTAGGCCACCCAGACCGCCACCACCGCCAGCAGAACCGCCAGCGCCTAAACCACCTGTTGACCCAAGACCAGCTTGTAAGCGGGTTGACGCCATTGATTCACGGATGGACTGTGCGGCATCCTTCGCGTCTTTGAAAGAGCCTGACAGGTCTTTCGCCAAGTCGCGAAGCTCGGCCATGGGGCGAACCATGTCGGACAGAGCGCTCTGCATGGACTGTAGCGAGGTGTCTACGTCGTCGAAACCTTGTTGTAGCTCTTGTACCTGGCTCTCAAAGGCACTTTCCAGGTCAGCCATATCGGCGTCGAAACCTAAAGTTACTTCAATTTCCTCGTTAGCCATTAGAGCCTCTCATCCGTTCTTCGATTGCACTAAGAAGGTCAACCTCGTCCGGGAACTCGTCATCGTCCGGGAAAGCCTCTACAGCTTTTTGCTTGATCTTATCCCGATCACTAGACTGTCCATCGGCCCACTCTTCTTCCATCGCATCGAAAACAGGGCTACCAGTCTTAGTTATTTCTACCCCCTTGTGTACGACCTTTCGCACAGGTCTACCGTCTACACCTAGCTCAAGTCGCTCATCTTCGATAGCGTCAGCTATCATCTCAACAAGCATATCCTCGAACGTGTAGTCAGTAAGCCTTGGGTCTGTTCTGGGTAGGTTGTACTTCTTCATGAAGTAACGCAACACATGATCGTTCTTTAGGTGATCCTGGGCCGCGTCAAACAGATCGTCTGGGATCGTTTTGTCAGTGCGTGGGGCTCCGAGAACCCCGCGTGTCTCAGTCGCCGTCTTCCTTCTGTGAAGACTCTTCATTACGAAAAGGCGCAGCCTTGTCCCGCGCCTTTATCATCTTAGAGCCGACGTGGAGGATGACACGAGTGTCCGCGACAGACTCATCTGCTGTGAGTTCCCCCCACCAATCGGGGATGTTCTCACCACAGACAGTCACCGTCGCGATAGTCGTCATCAAGACCTCGAACTGCGAAGACGTGAAGTTCTCGCCTTGGTTCATACGCGACAGCGCCGCGCTGATAGCCCCGAGGTCTCCAATGTCAGGACGCCTCATGTGAAAGGTGCCCTCGTACTGTCGCCCGTCGAGACGTGACTTGATGTCAACGTGGAAGCTGTATTCTTTCTTCAGCATCTTACGGCCCTCCGTAAACGAAAAAAGGGTGGGGCGGTTCCTGGCCGGGCGCTTCGACCCTAACAAGGAACCGCCCCACGAGAACAAGCTGGGGCGTTAGCCCCGCACCCGGTAGGCGAACCATCCGGGGGGATTGATCTGTCTCAGATCAGATGTCAGCGGTCCCTTCGTCAGAGAAGAAGATCGCGACGAACGTGCAGTTGGTCGCCACCAGACCGCGAGCCTGGATAGCGATGTTCCTGGTACGGGGACGGACCCTGTAGATCTTGCCCACAGGAATATCCAGGTACGAATCCCAGATCTCCGCCGTCATCTCGGGGAAGTCCACGAGAATGTTTTTGTGCTCGTCGGGCGTTCGCCCAAGCTGGGGCCACAACCCAGAGGCTACGAGGTCCTTCTGTGGAACCTTGTAGATCTGAGCCTGCATCTGAACAGTGTAGCCGGTCGTGACATGTTCCGCCGGATGGATCATGTCCAACACAACGGCAGGTTCCTGAATGATGTCCTCTGTGATGGTAACGCCCATGGCCCAACCAACACGTACACCATTCAGAAAGAACCTAGCTCGTGAGCCAGTGAGGATATTTTGTGCCATGACTCAATCCTCCTACGCCAGAGCCGTCGGGAGCGTCGCCCGGAACTCGTTGAGCGCCCAGTTGATGCCCTGTGTGAAAGTGATCTCTCCGTCACAGTAGAGTTGATCACCGGAAAGCCAGACAGAGATGTCGCGGTACGGAGGAACGGTGTTACCCTGCTCATCGGTCCCCTCAATGAGGAGAACGTCGGGGTCGTTAGTGTTGGAGACCGCCCTGAGTACGTCGAGGACTCTCCCCTTGTACGCATTGGCGGATCGTACACCACGACCTTTGTGGCCGATGAACGGGCGCTCAACGTTTCGCCGCAGAAGACGGTGGAGCCACAGGCGCGACTCGACAACCTCCAACATGATATGGCCATCATTGTCAGAAGTCTTGTAAGTCGTGATGCCCTTGGCGAAGCGGATACCGACACCGGGGTCCGCCTCCAAAAAGAGGAGACCAGCGTTGATCGCGGCGGCGAAGTCTGCGCTCTCGTCTGGGTCGAAGTCAGTAGCGACTGACCGGAAGTCATACGCTCTGACATACTTGAACGTCAACGGTGTACCGATGGGAGAGCCCGCCATGATAGCCGCCGCAGCGACAGCCATACAGTGAGCCCCCATCCATTGGATGGTACCGGAAGGCCCCTCTCTGTACACCTCGTTCTGAGTGACTGCGAACCATTCGTTGTTGTAGCTCGCGAAGTCCGAGACCAACTGAGCCAGAGTCAAGGTTGAGGCGTGATTCCAGCAACCGAACCCCTGACACTCTGATCTTCCTCCGATTGGGTTACGCGCGTTCAAGCTGTCAGTAATCCAACCGTTGACTGACGAGAGTGCGATAGCCCCACCAGCTCCATACGTAGCGTCCGAGAACGCCGACGCCAGAAACCGACAGTTGATCTTCTTTGCGACTTTGAGGGCCGCCTTGATGGTGGTCTCCGTCGACTCTCCCTGAGTACCACCAGCGAGGTAGGTTGTAGTGAACGTGTCAGGCACGTAACCACCGAGCCATGTAGCCTCAACGTACACAGAGTTGGCGTTGATCCATGTGACCATGTCGTAGGACACGCCAAAGAACGACGCCACGCCAGCAATAGCTGTAGCGGCGAATTCATCCATGTACGTAGCCACTACTTCCGCTCGCTCGGGGCGGAGTACAGTAGCCTCGTAGATCTGTGCACCGCCGAACTGGAAGGAGTTGATCTCCGCCACGAGTTCCTGGATCGTCTTGCCAGTGGCGGTGAACGTAGTGTCCTCACCAGCGGTGTCAGAGTCCATAGTGAGCGTAGTCCCGTCGAAAGCCGCAGTAGCCGTTGGGCCAGTGAAACCGGCGGCGGGACCGATAGAGATCCATTCGTCCGTACCAGCGACAGCGAACACACCAGAGGCGTCGCTTGAATCTTGCTCGCCAATGTTGGGCGCGTTGTCGCGACCAACGACGATCTTGATACCTGTACCAGAGGCTTCGACCTTGGCCCAGGTTTGGTTGCCTTTGAGACCCCAGATAAGGTCTTGGATCTTGAGCGCGTCGTTGGCCGACGCGTCTTTGAGAGTAAGCTCGGCTTGCCCACTCTGATTCGTCTTGATCACGTACACCTTGTCACAGCCGCCGATGGGGACACCATCTTCGTCTTGACCGTCGAGTGCAGGACCAAAAGCGAACCGAGCGACCTCGGCGAGATACCCAGACTGGAAGGTGTCTATCATCTGTTGGGCACTGGTGAACACATGGTACACGGGGTCACTAACCGAAGCTTGGGGCTTCCCCGCGTCCGCTTCCCCAATAATGGCAATCGCTCGCTCCGCCCCGAGGTCGAGGTTTGTGAGCGCTGACATATTGGTGAAGGTGTATGCGCCAGGCCGGTAGAGAGTCTGACCCTTCCACCGGATGTTCCTTGGCATTCGTTATACCTCACCACATTCGGGGTCTTCACCCCATGTTACTAGGTCAGTTTGGAATTGAAGTGTCGTACTGCCTGATCGTCCTGGCGTGTTGGCGTCAAGCTCAGCGTTAGCTCCTCGGAGCCCGCTATCAGGCGGCGGTGAAATGTGCTTGTAAGCCACCCAATCAATCAGACCACTGATCGTGATTTCTGATCTGTATCCGATAGCCGGACGAATCTGATCCCACAAGGACATGCTGCGAAAACCGAAGTCAAGGTCGACCAAACCCGCTTCAAGGATCTCGTCGTGTTTTAGCTGAAGCTCTCGCCAAATCAGCCCTTCTAGGAACAAGGTCAGCAATGGGTTTTCGGTCTCGATAAAGACCACGCCATTGAACCGGAACGTGTGGGCGTACAAGTCACCGCCAGTTAGCCCATACGAAGCAAACCTAGTAACAACTAGGCTGTCACCCGCTACAAGGGGTGAGGCCAGAGTTATCCGACGCGACGCCGAATCCACACTGAACTCGTCCTCGTCTGCATCTAGCTCGATACGCTGACCACCACGTATGACAACAACGTCAACAGAGGACGAGATCAACTCACCTGTGACGGGCAGCTTGTAAACGGTTTCACCGCCTACGGCTGACTCCTCTAAAACCGTCTCGGTCTCGACAGGGTTGATGTCCTCGTCAACAGCCCCAGCATCATCCCCAATAATTGGGTCCTCTGAGGGCATTGTCTCTCTCATGACAGTGATCATCGGTAGCTGTTGACGCTCAACCGGGAATCGTAAGGAAACTGACGGGGGTCTTTGCTGGAGTTTGTGGAGACAGGAGTCCACCTGATCGTTTGTCAACGTGGCGAACAGCCGCTCCTCTTGCTCATACTTCGCGTACTCACCTTTACCAAACACCTCTGGTAGGTGAGACAGCGCCGCGTGAAGAACAATCTGCGGGATCGTGATACCCGCGTTGTCCCTCACAGGCCGTAGGTATCGGGGACGAAGTTTCCTCATCTTATTGCCTCGCTAACATAGCTAGCGAGTTTCTCCCGGACACGCTCAACAACATTGGCCCCTTTGAAGCCTGGATGTTTCCATCCTTTGCTATTGGCTGTGACGGTACGGAACTCAGGCTCAGACTGGCCCGGGAGCTGAAGCGGGATTACCCTGCTAAACTGTCCCTTCAAAAGCCCAGGCTTCATGTCAAAGGACTTCCATCCTGTCTCAAGCAGCCTAGCCACTTTGTCTAGAATGTAGGCTCCTGGCCGAGTCTTGTATGGTGTGATCGCGTGTAGGTACCTGTTCTTTGCCCTAGCGGACAACCCAGCTCGTTCAACCTCGTTACGCCAGAGTTTCACAGCTACGTTAGCTATGTTCCTACGAGAGCGTGCGAGTTTACCACGAGCCACATTGGCCAATGAACCTTTGATGGTGAAGCGGGCTTTCATGAGCCCTCCCCAGAGTCGACGTCGCCGCGCTGCGAGACATCTTTCTCGAACCTACCAGACCAAATATCAGCTCTGACAGCGCTACAGGACTGAGGCATCTTTACCCACTCCTCCGAGCCATCCTTCGAGAAGGCCGTGGACATTTGTCCACGAAACGCAGAGGACAGGGAGTCAATGATGTAGTATGGAGACGCCATGAAGACACCACTAATGATGCTCTGATCCCACACAACACCCCTCTCTGGAAAGCGAAGGATGTTTTTCTTTCTGTCAAGCTGGTAGTCTGTGCCTCGGTTCAAGACACGTATCTTTAGAGTCGTGGGTTCGTTAGTGACAAGAGAGCGGACGTCCTGTACGTCAAACGGAAGTCTTATGCCCTTCATCCTGGCGTGGTATCGCCTAACGTGGCGGATAGGAACAATCGTCCTATACAGGTGAAGCCTATCCCCCTCTGCGATAGTCACGTCAGAGGGCGTCACGACTCTTATTTGGTTAGTCGACAGTGTACCCTCGGGAATGTAAGAGTCCGATGCGCCAGACCCCATCACTGGGGCCATGATCTCAATCGGATCACCTGGATAAGCGTAGCCTGTTCCGCTACACTCCGGGCAATCAACAACAGCTTCTCCAGACCCACCTTCCCGAATGGGTTTGATACATGGACAGATGACATGTGGTGTGAGCTTTATGGGCGTACCCCGCTGACGCAACAGAGTGTTGAGCCACGGAACCTGTTTCGCCAGATCGAATCTCATAAATGAGTTCGGAAGACGGGGCAGATTCAGACGGGGGAGCCCATTATCGTCTTTCGACATGGTGAGCCTCCCTAGAGGAGTGACCAGCCAGCGCCGGGCCGCAAAGCGCCAAAGATACCAGGCGGAACGGGCGACCAACCTGATACCTGGCTAATCACCCCACTAGGGGGGCTCACCCGGCACTCACAACAAAGCGATACCTGGCCTTCTCCACTGTTTCTGAAGTGTCTGGATGAGGCCAGGAACGCCCTGTTCCCCATACAACTCTCTACGGTGCATGATGATCCTGGCCGAGTAAGCCGCGTTCTCAGCGGAGGATGTCGTGTTGACTGACGTCGACACGCCATCCACTGACCCTGAAATGCTAGCGATACCGGCTCCAAGGACAATGTCCCCAAGGATGTTGAGCGGGTGAATAGCCGCCCGAAGTGAAACAGCGCGAATTATGCTCTGTCTCATTCGGCGGTCCTTCCCATTCTCGTCCTTCATCCCCTCAATTCCAGCATCGTACTCTACCCTAATCAGAGACGGAGCCCTGTGAGCTTTCACAACGCCAGGGAACAGAAGGGCGTAGTATGGGTCGTAGTTATTGCTAATACCCAACATAGGAAGGATATTGACAATACCGAACTTTGACCCCGAGCCGTGGATCTGAATCAGATCAGAAGGCACATCCCACAAGTCCTGACCTTGTTCACCATAAGTCAGCTTCAAGCTGTGAACACGAATAACAGGGTACCTACGAAGATTCACTTGCATGAAGTCCTCGAAAGTGTCCATGTCGTAGTCGTGTCGTTCAACGATGTGCTCATCAAACCTTATGGCGACATCCAGTGTGTCCTCCAACCAGTCAATAGACTCCTCGATTGCCTGTTGGATAACAGAGTCGGGGATAGTCTGTGACGGGTTCTGAGGATTGGGAAGCGCGACCTCTCCGGTCTCAGGGTCTTCTAGGTATATGCCAAAGAAGTGTTGACGAACCAACCACTGAGGGGTGAGGTCCTTTAGTAGCATCTACCGCCTCTTCGTCTTCTTGGGCTTCTTGGGCTTCAGCTTCGGCTTCGGCTTCGGCTTCGGCTTTTGCTTTTGTTTCTTGGAAGGTATCTTGACAACAGTTTTGGATTCAGCCTCATCACCATCCACAACCTCGCCAACAGTAACGCCCGGGAGGTCTTCATCGGAAGGCATGTCTTCTACCGACACAGCCTCCGTGACAACCTCCGTGGTAGGCGCAATAGGCTTCACAGGTACAGACGGTGTGGGAGCTGGCGACTTTTTGTTTTTTGTGAGAACGCCATAGCTTTTGTACATGTTAGCAATGACAAAAGCCGCAACATCGTCACTTACCGGGTCGCTTACTTCATACCCATCGTCACCTTTGCGAAGTGTAACGACCTCACTACCAATCAACAAGGTGAATGGCTCGGAATCTCGCCGATGTGAGGGCGCTTTCGCCTTTAGTCTTTTCACGGGTGACCCCCTAAATGTCCGTATCGGGCAGGGCGTCAGGAATAGTGGCCGACGGATCTGTCAACGCGCCAGCGGAAATGGCGGCAACGTCCGCTGTGGCCAACGGTGTGTGAACAGCCAAACGTCGAGGGTACCCCTGAGTAAACCATGCAGTCTGAACAGCGGTAACGCCGTTTGTGAAGTTCTCCGGGATCTGAATCACACCAACGCCGACCTCACCAGACGGGACACGAGGGGCCTCGACAGGAGCCGCAGCCGCTACCGCCGAAATCGTCTGTGACAAAACACCAGCGGAAGAGACACCGAGCGTAATAGCTCTGTACTCTCCAGCACCAGTGTCCGCCCCAGCGCCGCCAGCGTCAATCTGGGTGTCCTGAGTGGCAGCGTACACAGCGGCTAGGTACACACCATTGACCACAGCGTCGATAGCCGTACCATTCTCAAACTGTGTGTTACCGCCGCCACCAGTATTCTGCTTCCAATCAGGGTCAACCAGAATCTGGTTGAACGCCTTGTCCTCCAAATCAAGGAGACGATCTGCGATGTCGCCACCAGAGACAAGAAGCGCCCTGATAGCTGAGATAAGGACTTGGTAGTCCCCCGCAGTATTGAGTCGAGTCCGAAGCTCGTTGACGAGGTCTTGAACTCCACCACCAGAAGCGAGGGAAGCGTGAAGCTCACGCATGAAAGTCGTCCACTGGTAGAAACGTGTACCCAGCGTGTACTTCGCGAACGGGTACGGCCACTTGTTGAGAGCGGCCACGCTCTTAGGGATTCCGGGCATTCTTTCCTCCATCGACGTGTGATTATGGGGCGACCCAATACAAAGTGATCTGAATTGGATCGCCACCATAACCACAACATCAGGGGCAGAGAACTAGTGGTTACTGTCAGACGGTACGACGCCCGATGTTCTTGAACATCACCCAACGGTTGGGGATACGCATGATGAGCGCCACAAACATGACGAGAGCGAACCGCTCGGCCAGCGCAAGGGCCGGAAGAGGGATTCGGGTGAAGGGGAGAAGCTGCGACATGTGAAGAACGTTCTGGTTGAGTTCGCCGAAGAACGCTCGTGACATACCAGGCATGTCCGAACCATCGTCGTCCCAAACAGTGGTCGCGCCGGGGGTGAGAGCGGAAACCGGGAGGCGCTTTACGCAGCCCCACGGAGAGGCGGTACCGTCGGCGTAGGTATCTCGGCGGTAAATCGAGATGAAGGCCGGAGCGTTGACGAATCCAGCAGGGTTCGTGATTGTGATCCGAACCTTCTTCTGTCGGTCGGCGTAGGGAACCGCAATGCTAGCCGGGCTCGACAGAACCGGGACGCCCTCACCGAACTTGTTGCCGAAGGACGCCTGGTACTCAGCCTGGCCCGCGGAGCCAGCGCCAGCCGAGTTGAGGCCGAGGCTGTTGCCCCAGTCACCATCGCTGGACGCGATGAGGCCGGTGATGGCGACGGACGGATCAGGGGAAGGCGCGTTCAACGCAGCCTGTGTCGGTGGAGTCTCGCGAGTGAGACCCTTGTACAAGAAGAGGGGGCGAAGCATGTAGTCGCCACCAACCGTCATGAGACGGTCGACCTTCATACCAGCGGCAATTCCGCCACCCGCGACGGGGGTCGGAATGAACTGCTGCTTGAGGTAGCTCGCCGAATAGTCTTCGAGAACCTCGGTCGGAGCGTAGATGTGGGAGCCGACACCATAGTTTGACACAACAACCTGACCGGCGTTGCGAATGTGGCCCTCCTCCAACGGCTGGCCGTGGAGATTGATCACGTTGTCAGCGGGGGCATCGCGCTCTACGTAGGTCTCCAAGCCGTCGATCTCCTCGAACTCCGCCCCAGCGACGCCAAGCTTGGCGTTCCCTTTGAACAGAGTGCGTTCGAGATTCGACAGAAGCCAGAGAGTACCAGACTGGGTGACCTCATTACGCTGGTCAACCAAGGTCCGAACCAAAAGGAACGGCATCTTGATCTCACGAACGTCGCCGAGGAACTTGATCAGACCGACTTGACGGTCATAGTCGCTGTCGTGCGAGAGAGGAAGCTCACCGGACGAGTACCACCCGCCCATCATGTCGCTTCCAAGAGAAGTGCGTCGCGCGTACTCGATGGCTGTCGATGTAGCCGCAACTTTGGGAACGTCGTTGTAGAACACGATGTGGCGATTCTGTTGTGTGAGAATCGCGAGAGTGTTCTCCAAGAACTCAAGACGCCAAGCTGCGCCGCCCGCCTGGGAAGCGCCTCCGACGTCGTAACCTGAGTCAATGGCTTTACGGAGCATCTCGAACTCGTCGCCACTCATGGCTCCGAACCCACGATGTCCCGCTGCCAGGGAATCGCCGAAATTCATTGAGTTGTCCTCCCGAAACTGATGATCGGATTTCGATCAGGGTTTACTCCGATTGTGTTGTTGCTTGTCAGCCCGCCGCGACCCTGGAACGCGCGGCCATGGAACGCCGACCAGTCGCCGTCTGTGCTGAAGCCTCGCGAGAGGCCGCCAGAACGGCCTCTCGCGAACGTGCCTCACGGTCCCGGGCGGTGGCGGCGCGGTTCCGAGTGATCACGACCTTCGCGAGCTGGTTCTGGAAGCGATTGATGTCGGCCTGGTTGCCCTCACGGCGGGCCTGAGCCAGAGCATCTCGAATACCGGGCTCTCGGGCGTTCGCCTCGGCGACGGTCCACCCAGCGTGAACGAATGCAGTACGATTCATTGTTTCCTCCCCTAGTGGGAATTTTCGTGAAAGCGGCCCGGCTTTTACGATGTTTGGATACCGCCCTATCTCTAGAGCTTCTGCGACTCGATGAGCCCCTTGACGATTCGCTGACCGCCAGGCGACAGCGAAGGGATGAAGTCCTCGACCTCGACAACACGCATCGAAGAACCGCCACCCAGAGAGGACTCGGCCTTCATGACATCGTCAGGGGTGCAAGCCTCATCCTTGGAACCTTCAACCAGAACACGGACCACGTCGGCCTTCGACAGTGTAGCCCCCTCCAGGGGATTCACCTGCGGAGCGTCGACAGGATTGTCCGTCTGAGCGTCGAGGACTTCCTGGGCCTCACCCTTCGAGAGCGCAGCCTTACGAGGTCGAGGAACCGCACCAAGCGACACAATGGCCTCGCTGAGATTCTCAAGCTTCTCATTGAAGCCCTTGAGAACGTCTCCGAGCGCAGCCGTAGCCGCCATGTTGTTACCGACAGCTTGAGCGAGAAGCTCGACGTTGGCGTCCTGGTTTCTGGCCAAGGACAGCATGAAGTCGTCAGCCTGAATCAACTCAGCGACGTCGTCTTCCGCCTTGATCATGTCAATCTCGACGTCACTTTTCTGCACGTCCTCTTCCTCTGTCTCGACGACCTCTTCCTCGGGCTCCTCACCCTTGAGAAGATCCATAGCGCTGTCGATGTCGTTAGCGAAGTTGCTCATTGATTTCTCCCATGGTGGTGAAGTCTGGGCTACTCGCCCAGTCCGAACACCTTGAAGCAGTCTGTCAGCGAAGCTTCGCTGACAAGGAATGTGTAGAGGGCGGACTCAGCTTTTGTGAGCCTCCCCCCACGCGTACCGGAGATATTGACAAGTGCTGTTCCGATCTTGTGAAGCTCCCCGCTCTTGTCGAGCTTACCAAGGAGCTTAGCGTTTTGTTCCGAGAACGCGACGAGGTCTGCGTAGTCGCCTTCAACCTCTTCCTTCCTCACAGCGGCTCCTCCCTTTTGGTCGGTACCACCGATCTCGAAGCCTGAGCCGAGTGCCTTAGTGATGGCTGACGTAACGAGCCCTTCGACTCGCTCGATGATCTGATCCCGATCACTGTCATCAAGAATTGGGGCAAACCTGTCAGACGCCCCGTCCTCTTCGTGGACAATAGCCTTGACCAGCGCTTCTGCCGTTGTATCCGTGTTCTTCGGAGTCGGCGTCAGAGCGATGTTCATCACCTTGGCCTTTTTGATTGCGCCTTTAGGCCCCACCGCGAGTTTCTTTCCCTCGAGTGACAGCCCAAGAGAGCGGCCAGTACCCTTGAGAGATCTGCTGAGTTCCCAAACTTCTTTGGCGAAGCTGTGATCCTTCAGCAGTTCAAACTCAGTGTAAAGCCCCTTCCCGAGGGATTCGCCCCTGTCGCGAAGCTCTGCCACCTTTGGGATTCCGATGATCTTGTGACTCTGGTGGTTCCAGTTGATCCAGCCGCTCTTGAGCAGCGGGTCGACGTCCAAGCCTTCCTGGATAACTCGCTCGCCATCGGCGTCAAGGTTAGGCGTAGAGGCCCAACCAAACATCCTCATCTCGTTGCCTTCACCGGCTTTGAGGAAACCAACGTCGTCAAGCGTACACACCATGTCAAAGCGTTCTGAAGACATGTATAATACCTCGTGGAGGCGCATCAACCGCGCCCAAGATGTGCGTTTGTGTAGAGAAAGCGAACTTAGGTCGCCCGGCGGAGGTTACTACGTCGGGGTGTTTGTAGCTTGGTGACTCGGCAACTTTTTTCTGTTGACGAGTCTCGTCAGATGGTAGTGAGCCGCGATAGGCGCTTAGCGCTTCCCTGTATGCGTCTTGATAGCTGTCAAGGACCGCCTGTCTAGAACGTGGGATAGGCTTACCATCCGACTTCATCTTGTGCTGAGACTTTAGCTCCCTCACAAGGCGACTCCTGGCGTCAATGTAAGCCTGACGTACCTCTGATACATGTTCTGCTGTAGGCGGTATAGGTGTGTGAACAGCCTCACCGCCTTTCGGGGTATCGTACTTAGGCTTAGTCGGTATGCCCATACGCTTATAGGCTGACCACTCACGCGCTATAGCTTTCGCTGTCACTGGGTCAATCGGCTTGACCTCGTTAGCACTTGGTTTATCCACGCTAACGGCGACGGCTCCTGTTCGAGCCTTCTTGGTCTTCGCCGGAGGACGAGCGCGACCTATACTAGTCGGCGGTTTGTCGTAACCAGCAACACGAGCTTGGTGAGACATTGATTGCGGAGGGGCCTCTGGAGGAATCTCCGACGGCGGTTTGAGAGTAACGGACTCAGCCACATCACCATGGTAGTACCCATGATGTTCTTGCGGTATATGAATCGCCTCTGGCTTACCCTGAAGGGACGGTGGAACTGGCGGTTGTTTGGGCGCTGTGACCTTTACAACCTGCTCCTTGGGTGTTTTGTAAACAACAGTCTGCGACCCGTCTTTGTGGTCGACAACCTGAGGCTGACTCACCCTCGGCCTTCCAGTTTTCGGCAGAACTCTCGAAACCTCCTCGTAGTGTTCCTCGTATGTCTTACCTGAGTTTGAAGCAGTCTGACCACGGTACCTAGCCCCCCTCGCCGTAACCCTGCCCTTTTTCTTCCGGGTGACAGTGTATATGTCATCCCGAAGAACGGGCTCTTTCGTCTTACTGTCGCGGATTACTTTGCCGTTTTCATCCCTGGCGTAAGCCTGAGAGACTGACGTCAAAGCGTGGAGGACATTACGAACTTCCGACCGTCTACTTGCTACACGGTCGGAGTTACGCGCCATGTTGTCGTGTATAGCGCGTATGACGGAAAGGACTTGGTCAGTAGATATGAAACGAAGGAACGGATGGTGCATCTCAGCGCTGGCTATTATCTCAGGGTGGCCGGAAGGGTCTAGAGCTGATGACGGGTCTTTGGCCCCCATCGCCTGCTTGAAAGCCTGGTCAGCTTCATACATTATGATAGAGTGACTGTCAAACACAGCGTCAGTAGAGATGTTGATATCGGCCAAAAACCGTGCGTACTCTTCGCCAAACCTAGACCCGTGAATGAGCCCATCCAATAGCGCCGAGTGAACCTTGACTGCGTCATACGACCTAGCTTCTAGAACAGCGAGCTTGCCCTGTAGGGACTTCAGCTTCCGCTTGTTCTTAGTCTTGGAGATCTCGTCTTTGAGCGCGGCGATCTTATTCAGATCAGCTTTGTCTTGCCCATACGAGCGGTTCATCCACTTCTCTAGCTCGTCAGCGCGGGGGTCCTTGCCAGCCTTTAGCTTCTCACTCCACCTGTCAAGAGAGCGTCGCAATTTCTTATTGAAGATAGGGAGATCGACCTCACGAGACCTCGCAACCGTACCACGAGGTTCTCTTTGGTGTTCTGTAATACCATGGCGGAACTCCCTGAGACGCTGATTGAAAGCCTTTCGTGTGCGATCTTTCCAGTCAAGAAAGGCAATGACCTCCTTGTACCTGACCTTGGCTTCCGCCAGTGCCTTCTTGGCGTTTTTCTTCTTCTCGCCCTTTGTAACCTTGACGCGCTCCTTCAGCTTTTTGACGCGCTCTGCCCGAGACTTAGCCTCAGTCCGAGTGAAGTCCTGTTTGCGGGTGACATACCGAATCTCACCCGAGGGTTCGATTTCTTCGTCTACCACATACTTACTCTGACCAAGTGGCGGGCCGCTAATGAACAGCTCAGGAGCATCCTCTTTGAGGTCTTTGACAAGCTGGAGTGTCGGTTTGTCCTTATCGAAGTAACCTCGTGTCCTCACCAGGTCCTTCATGCGCCTGACGTCTTCTAGCGCCGCCTCAACCATGTCGTCTGTCAAGACGGAGTACATGGGTATCGTCTTTCCTCGTTTGCCGTCCTCGTCAACCAAGGTCGCGTCGTGAACCAAGGGCTGGCGCTCACCCGGTTGTTGTTTAGGCAACCCGGGGGGGAAGATGAACTCGGTCTTAGTACGCTCCAGAACCTTAGTACCGTCCTTAGCCACTCTGGTACGTAGTCCATGTTTGCTTGGGGAGATCCTCTCCTCGTACTCGGCGCTGGTTCCAGGGTGGCGCGTTACAGTGACCTCAGCCGGAAGTTCGCCTGTCTCAAAAAAGACACGCGCCGCCTTGCGTAGGTCTGGATTGTCTAAGACCTCAGGTTTGAACACACTAGTTGTTCTACCGTACTTAGGCTCCGCTAGCTCTCGCCGCAAAGCTATGTGAAGCGCGGCGTCATAGTCAGCGCTCTTACCGATCCGCGACACGATGTCTTTGCTAAGGTATCGCGCCAGTAGCTTCCTGTTGGGGTTCCCCTCGGCGTCAACAGGGACACCAGGGAAGTTCAACATGCCCTCTGTGGCCATACTGGCTGGAGCCGCGTCTGGGTAGAACACCTCTGGGTTTGAGGAGCTGTAAGCTTCAGCGGCGGCTTTGCGTTCTTTCTTCAGCTTACGCTTCTTATTCTCCGCTGTGATCCGATGACGATCAATAGCCGACTCTTTCGCGCCTTCCTCTCGCATTCGGAGGATAGCGTTACCGACGGACATCTCGAACGGTGTGGTAGTAGAGCCCAGCTTCAGCTTACTACCAGACCAAGCTTCGATAGCTGCCTTAGCTCCAGGGTTGTCCTTGAGGTACTTGGATGTGATCTTTATCGGATCAACCAAGCCCTTCAGCCTTGACAGCTCTCTGCGACGCTCCTCGACCCTGTCATGTTCGTCATGGTAGTCTTGGTATGGGTCTATCGGGAGCCCCCGGAAGTACAACATATCAAGTATGCGAGCGTCCTCAGCGGTCAACACATACTGTTCACCGGGCCTCTGTCTTGACAGAGCCTCGAACAGCTCGCGACGAATATGTGCCGCTACTTCTAGCTTTTCTAGCTGGAGCGGTGACACAACAGAGCCGCCAGCGAACGTTGAATAAGCCCTATTGTTTGGCACAAGCTGGTCGAGGACAATAAGCTTACCGCTTTTATCCTCTTCGTACTTGACAGAGTCGGGCTCAACACGAGGAACCTCTGAGCCGTTCTTGCGGCGATAGACACCATGGCGATCACGATAGAAGTCCAAGCGTGATAACTCGGACTTGTCTATACGTACGGCATCACCTTCAGCGTCTCTAAGGGGCTCTCGCTTGAACGTACCGTCCCTATTACGAACCCACTCTTCGCGCAGGATAAGAGGCCCCTTAGGGTCATCCTTGATCTCACCTGTCCAGTGGTCTCGAAAGCCGCGCCTGATGTTCTTCTTTGCATCTCTTTCGTAGGTACGAACGCGAACAGCGGACGCCCCAACTTGACCCATGGTCTTTGGACCGCCACGATATTGCAGGTTGTACCACTGTCTAGCGTCCGAGTACAACTTACCAACAGGCATTCGCCTTGTCTGATCGGCGGAGTCTTCCTCGTCGCCTGATTGTGACTCGTCGAATAGCTCTAGCTCCAAGCCTTTTGTAAGTTGCTCCTTGATCCACGCCATGACAGCGTTCGGGTCTTTCTCCCGGATGGAGGCGGGGACATACTCTAGGAATTGCCCCTCCATCGTCTTCGCTGTTTCCATCATGTCAGCGAGAGATGGCTCCTCGAATACTCCGCGTGCCGCTAGCCGTCGCTGTGTATCGGCCATCAACAAAGCTAGCTTCTTGAAGACCCCATACGAACCTGACGTGTACTGTCGAATTGTTAGACTTGCAAGCTTATCGTCACCCTCGTTCTCACCCTTGATATTGAGAGCCTCTAACTCTGCAAAGTCGGAAGCCCTATTAGTTACGTGGTTCATTAGGGCGAGTACAGGGTCGACACTGTAGTCTTTGTAGCGTTTCCTGCCAAGGTCTGGTCCGTAGGACACTAGCGCGTCCATCATACCAGTCATGGCCGCTCCCATGACACGCTCGAAGTCATGCTGCGTAACACCTTGTATCTTGAGCGTCGTTCTAACGATGGGAACGATTGTATCCATAAAGCCACCAAGCCAAACCTTCTTTGCAAGGGTTGACCTGATGTCACCTTCTGGTAGAGATACAGCCGAGGGTATCGCGTTACCGTCACTGTCAAAGACAGCCATGCGAGCGCCCATCAACTCGGAGACAAGGGTGTCATACTCGACGGCTGTCAAGTAGCGCTTACCGCCAGGCCCCATCTTACCCATGAGGCTTTTGTCTGCCTTGTTGACTACACGCTTCCGCTGGCCCTTCGGCTGAATAGTAGTCCTGTGTACAGGAACTAGAAGCTCACCTGCTGCGACCTTACGCGACAAGGAGAACGCCTCACCACGGGCGGTCTCGGGTAGCGTCGGCTCCGACTTAGGCTCATCTGAAAACGGATGCTCTGTGACGTCCACAAGAGCGCCGTATGTTGACGGGTACATATCCGCCAACGTGTTCTTCATGTGCCAAGTTATGATACGCCTGATAGCGCGTCGTGTCGCTTCCCAGCGAGCCGTGTGATCGTCCTTCGATTCGTTGGGTCCAGGATTGGAAGACTGCTGGTCCTTCAAAAAGCCGAACATCTTGTTCCGCTCGGAAGCGAACTTAGCGTCTTCCTCAATGCGCCTGTTTATGATCTTTCTCAGATCATCGTCAGAAACATCTTCGCTGGGTAGTGACTGTACGAGTTTCTCAACACGCCGGTTCAGCTTTGCGATAACAGCGGGGCTTACCGTAAGCCCGAGGCCATCAACGTCTTCAGAGCTGATCTTCGGTTTTAGCCTGCGCTTTTTCTTACCGCCGCCAATATCTTCCAGGACCTCTTCATAATGCTCCTCGATGGAGCGAATAGCGTCCTTCAGGTCAGACGCTTGTCCTTTCAGCTTGTCGAGGTTCTTAGTCGGCTTACCTACTTGCTTGGCTACTACGTTCTCCTCGGCGATCTCCTTCTGTACAGCTTGGAGGTCTTTTCTGACACGCGCCAAATCATGAGGCGCGTGACCGAGGTTAGCTAGCAAAGTCTCAGCGTGTATTCTAGCGTCGAGTCGTCGCTGTTCATTCGGGTTTAGGAACTTGTCTAAGTCCCCCTCACGGATGTAAACGATTGCGGGATATGACCGCTCATTCTCACCGCGCCCTACGATATGTAGCTTGTCTTTATCGTGGTCAGGACCGACGTACTCTAGCTCGTGCGGGTCAACCTCACCGGGTTTCTTGTACACCAGCTTGGTATGAGCCCGTACCTTTCCACTGCCAGACACGAACACGCGAACAGGAATCAATCCTGGGCGTGGTGGTCCTTTTCTGGCCTTCATAAGAGTGGGCTCACTCATCCGAAAGCAGTATACCTTCACACCCTACTCCATCTTGACCCCTAACCCGCTCAACGGGTCATAGGTCACACGAGCTTTCTGCCCATACGGTATGATCGTATTTAGATCACCTAGATGCCCAAAGTCGACACCGCTTACCATCTGAAGGTCTGGGAACACAGCTTTGTAGTCATACAGTACATCAGACGCAAATGGTACGGAGCCGACAGCGAGGATACCATCGCTAATTGCCAGAGCCTCAACAACCTCAGTAAGAGCCGTAAGGTCCTCATACAGTGCGAGAGTACCGACAGCGTTGTTTGGATACGCGTCGTCAAACATAAGTACGCTGGGGTCTCTTTGGAGACGATCAACTAGCGCCTGTTTGACTCTGCGACTTGTTTGACGTAATGTACCTGGACAAACCGGGACAAGTTTGTACGTCTTAGGCTGTGGACGACCAAATCCGTTGACAATCTCTGCGGAATGGAAAGTTACGTTAGAGTTGGGAACAGTAGCCTGAGTCAACAAGCCATACATGTCTCTCAACCCCTCAGCGTCCATTGCGCCAAAGTCTACAACGTTTGGCCCATGGTAACAGTTTCTATAGCCCCACAGCCAAGCCATAAGTGGGTACACGGATGCGTCGGAGAAACCCATCACCATTGGGTGGTCTAGTCTGCCGCCTCTTGTAATGAGCGTATCTCCACTGAAGTACCTTGTAGTTCTGGCAGCGCCCGTACCGCCATCAGCGAAGAGGATAACATCGTCCCCGTCACTTCGTTTGAGGATACTAAGGAACATACTGAAGAGTTCGTGCGGTCGGCCATCAAGCCAACGATGTTGGCTATCCACCTGGGAAACCTCCACAGGCTCCCCCTCTTCACACGAAAGCTGCACCGCCCTTAGCCCTCTACGGAACTTCCCAACATCAGGTCGTATGCTACCTGATATGATGTAGATCATTCGGCCCCTCCCTGATTACCCTAGTTCATTATCACGGCTGGTTTCTTGCGTTTCTTACGATCTACCTTTGACTTGGACTGTTCCTTGTCCCGCTTCTCTTGTAGCTTCGCCAGTCGGCCCTCAGCGCTTTGCGCTTTCTTTTCCGCCGACTTCGCCCGCTTCTTAGCGGCTTCATGTCTAGCTTTGTGTTTCTTCGCGACAGAATTATGCTTATCTGTCAGCGTGGCGTAGCGTTCCCGCTTCGCCTTGGCGCGTTCATGAGCCACCTCGTACCCTTTGGCTTTCGCCTTACCCTCAACGGTAGAAACGTCCTGGGTCATCTGACCGCCACGCTCCATCTCAGCGCCAGCCGCCAAACTGCCTGTGGCCATTTGACCCATACTAGCAGCGGCTCGCTCCGTACCGGATGTGACGTGTCGTAGACCAACCAGCAGAACAGAAGTGGCCTTGAAGCCGTGAGCTACGAGCCCGTTGACTCGGAACCGCCTACCGTCCTTGTGGCGCTCTACCTCGTGCCCTTCGACCGTTCCCTTAGTCCCCGGTTTCAACTTACGAAGACCACCAACGATCTTGTTGAGCGTCTTTTTATACGCCTCACTGGCTTTGACTTGCTGTACCTTCTCTTTGACCTTTTCAACCCCAGCCTTGATGTCCTTCTCAGCATCGCCGACAGTGTACTTGGTTGTACGCTTGATGCCTTCTTTGACCCTCTCGCCAAGGGGCTTTTTCTGTTCTTCTTTTTCCTTGCGACCAACAAGACGCTCCTGGTAGAATGTCTTACCGCCGCGTGTGACCTTGACCTTTTCACGGTGCTTACCCAATTGTTGAGTGGCCATAGTAGCCCCATCAGGACCCTTCACAAATACATGAGCTTTACGACCAGTAATGAGCAAGTCAGACCGCGAAAGCTGTTCACCCTTCCTCACTACTTTCTCCGTTGACCATGTACACAAACAGTTAGGGTGCGGAAGTGGATACCGCCAACCGATAACTGTTTTGAGTCTCTGACGACGACCATCATGTTTTTGACACAGTGGGCAACAATTAGGATTGGCGTGAAACACAGCGTGAGTGTGGCCCAGTAAAGCCCCGTTATACAGGATACTACGAATGATCGGATTGCGATCACGTATCACCGAAGGAGCCCAGTCTTTAGGGTCTTTTGTTTTCCCTATGCCGGGACGCCAGCCCTTCGGCCACTTGTGTTTGAAGGGCTTTCGCGAACGCTTTTTAGGCATCCCCGTTACATCCTTTCCTATCCCTGAGGAACCCCCTCACGAAAGAAATATCATATTTTTGCGATATTTCTTGTGGGTGATCTGACGAAGATCACTTTTTCAGGGCGCGTTCCCGGAGTTGACACTCGAAACAGACCCCACACGGGGGCCAGAGGTCGCAACTATTTGTGGCTTCTATGTCCACCCCTAGCTCTCTGGCTAGGCCCATGACCTCTTCCTTGTAGAGAGTTGCCAGTGGAGGAAGGTCGAACAATGGGGCGTTTGGCCCCCACAGAACATCCCTCATCTCATTGAGCACGTTTAGGAACGATATTGACGTGTCCATCAGATCAGACGTCACACGTTCCAAAAGATCTTTTGGTTGCTTATGGTGTCCTGTCCAAATCAGGTCGTAAAGCTCTGACGCGCCAAGGGCTCCCACAAGATTCCAGATCATCATATAAAGCCCAGGCACATACAGTTCCAGAAACCTGTCGTCGCTGATACACATATCAGCCACGCCCTGCTTACGGCGCTTTACCTCCGCCTCATACAGAGCTTTATTGAACAGGTAGTATCTATCCCGTATCTGCGAAGGTACTTCAGCCCGGAGGGCGAAGAACTCACAACCAAGGTTCGTCTTCAGGTGACGAACCACCACCTCTGCCTTGTGAGCGTGTACCGTACCAGTGTCGACATAGACCAAGCCGACGTTGTCATGGCCGTAGTCCCTTACGGCCAGGTGAGCGGCTACTGCTGAGTCTAGGCCGCCACTGACCGTCACGAGGACCCTAATCCGGCCCTTCTGTTTCGTCATAGGTCAAGACCCTTTCTCTGCATACAGGAGCCACACTTACCACACGGTGACAGTTGGTCACGACCCATGGTGTCCTTCGTCACCGTAGGAAAGAAGCAACCCCATGTGTGTTCCAGCGGGACACCTAGCTCTTTGGCCTCCGCTACGATCTCATCCTTCAGATGTTTGATGAGCGGTGCCCTAAACTTCGGCTTGACAGCGTCACGGGCCAGTCCAGTATTCTCCCACTCGAACAGGGTTGAAACTATTGCAACCCAGTGAGGTGTACAGTCTGGATACGGTAGCTCCCCATCCTCATGTACAGAGGAGTTGATGCCGATGACAACAATCTCCGCCCCGAGAGAAACGGCCTGACCATACGCCGTCATGGCGAACAGTGTGTTGCGCCCAGGAACCAGGAGCGGTGTCATACCCTCGGCGTACTCCACAGCGTCACCACCGCATACGTAGTGGCTACCAGCGTTATGCTGGACTGTGACACGCCCACAGTAATGACCAGGAAAGTCCAGACGCTTCACGGCGTGTGTCAGATTGTGAATGGCCTGCAAGTCGCCCATAAGGCTCTGCTGGCCGTAGTCGAAGTACAGCGCGTGTACGTCGTATCCATCTCTCAGGCACCGATACAGACAGACTGTGGAGTCGATCCCACCGCTCCATAGTACGATTGCTTTCTTAGCCATGGGTCTCCTCCTCGAATCCAGGCTCGGCGTACACACAGACCTCGCCGCTAGGTGATGTAAGCGTCAGGTGAGATTCTGCCTGACCTATGATGTAATCGTTGGTCAAGGGAATCTTCCCGAGGCGGGTGTACGCTATGTATCTGGGTATTGCGTATCCAGAGACGGTGTGGTGTAGGTCTCGTATGATGAGACGCCCTGTGTAGCTGTGAACCCTTAGATGCGCGAGACTAGGCTGTGGGTCACACTGGTATAGGTAGTAGGGTCGAACCCCACACTCGATCAGCGCCCCCACGAGATCCCTCTGTGCTTGTGGTGTATCGTTGATCCCTTTGAGTAGGACGGACTGGTTCAGGACACTGACGCCAAACTGACGTAGACGATGGAGTGCTCGTTTGACAGGCCGTGATAGCTCGTTGGCGTGGTTGACGTGAACCGCCAGCCACGTACCATGTAGAGCCATACACAGCGCATCATCGAACAGGTCCGGTCGTACTACTGGCGCTCTTGATCCGATTCGGATCACCCCCACCCCCATCAGCCTTAGTCTGGCTATGATGCGAAGTAGGTTGTCGACCGAGGTAAAGGGGTCGCCCCCGGTTAGCAGTACCTCACGAACGTCACTCTTCTCGATGTAAAAGAGTGCCTTATCTAAGTCAGCCCAGGTTGGGCCGTCACCCTGAACCACGTCGCCTCGACAGCAATGTTCACAGTATGTAAAACACCGTGTTGTTACCATCAAGGCGACGCGGTCAGGGTAACGGTGGATCAACCATGGAACAGGCATCAGTTCCTTGTCACCAGCGTAGTCCAACCATCGCGGCCCGGACATATTACCTCAACATGTCCGTGAGTAGGAAGGACACGCCACGCAACGACATGACGTCCATCCCAGTGACGTCCGCGATGATCTGAGCGAGATCAACTTCCTTGGTTGGGTCCACTTTGCGAACTTTCGCCTTGACAGCGTCCTTCTGTTCAGCGGTCAAGACGATCTTTGAGACGTCGATGTTTTCAGAGATGCTAGCTCCATCGCTAGAGTCAGCGATCTCCACCTTTCGCCCGCTACGCTCGATATCATCGAGCTTCTTACCGACATCATCACTCATTGCGGTCTCCTAGTTCCCTTTCTTCGCGGCCTTCCGTTGAGACGGAGTCATCCCGAAGGCTTCGAGATGGACGGCGGCGCAGAAAGCGTTGGGGTCTGACGCAAAGTCCCTAGCCTTCTTGAGACAGAACGTGTACGGGTGGTCCCCGCCCTCGCGCTTCATCTTGGCTGCCCAAGCCTGGATAGCCTTGGACGGATGGGCCTTGAGGAAGTCTACAAGGTCGAGTGACTCACCGATGATCGGAATCGGATCACTGCCCTTCATCATCTTCTTGAGACGGGCGGCGAGCTTCTTGGGGTCTTCACCACGCTCAAAAGCTGCCTTCAACTCCTTGGGACCGAACTTCCCTCGGAGCTTTGTCATGGCCCCGCCAAGGGCCATACCGAGAGCCTGGCCAACTGCAAAGGAGAAGTTGTTACGGGCGATCCTGTACTCGTCAGAGTTGGGGTCCATCTTCCCAGCCTTAGACGCCCCAGCGGACGCACGAGACTTGGGAACCGGCGAAGTCTTCTTGGGGCGTACCTTGATACCAGCCTTCTTTGGGGTCTTCCCTTGCGGTGTGGGTCCAGCCTTCGGCTCTTTCTTCGGCTTGGGGGGCTTCCCCGGCTTGGACTTGACAGTGACGCCTTTGCCCTTGGGGACCGCAGATTCAGGCGTAGCCAACGGATCGTGCTTCGGAGTCTTTCGTCGAGACTTGACGGGAGTCGAGCTGAGAGTTTTTTCAGCACCCTTGGGCTTCTTCTCCGAGGACTTGCGCTTGACACCCCTGATCTTTGCAAACGGATTACCACGCTTCATAGCCTGGTCAATCGGCTCGCGTCGCGTGACACCGCCCATTTTCCGCCGCACCTTGAGGTCGCTATGGTGGAATGGGCCTTTGACCTTGCCGTCTTTGTGGGACCTGACCTTGACACCATCAGGGCCGACTTCGACGACATCAGCGTAGTTGCCCGACTTCAACTGGACAACAACCCCAACCTTGATACCTGACGCCTCCGCTGAAGCCATACGAGCGGCATCTTCAGTCTTCTTTTTCTCGTCCAAACTACCAGCGCCGCCATAGCCCTGAGACTTCAGCTTCTCGATGTATCGTTGTGCCCCAGCCGCCGTGGAGAAATCCTTGGACAACCCCGGACGCTGGACGACATACTCTTTGTTGTACTGCGTAGGCTTACCACGCTTTACGTGAATCGAACCGCCGATAGAGAAGCCCTCACCTGTCTTGAGGTCTTTGACAGGCTTCTCACTGCCACCAAGGGAACTCCTCGTGATCGGGTTCTCTGGATCGTCAGGGCCAACCTGCTTGACGTAGACCGTCTGACGACGCCCACGCTTGTTGGTGATAGTCTTCTTAGTCAGCTTGGTAACGTCTTTACGACCAGCCTTGTGAAAGTCGATGAACTCAGCTTTGGAGTAGCTCTTACTACCAGACATAGCACAGTTGTCGATGACGGTGTACACCTTCTTGGCGAGTGGAGTACACACGTCACAGGTGTGCATGACCTCGCCACCCTTCAGCGTGAGCTTCGTCGTGGCGGGCTTCTTACAGCCCTTGTACTCGCAGGTCATGTCACCCTTGATCAGATTCAGATCAGTGTCGGACTTTGGAAAGTAGCCGCCACCGCCATAGTCGCGCCGTGCCCTGGAGCGTTCCGCCCGCCCAACATCGGAAGCGAGCTTGGCTTCATTTGATGACTTCCCGCCACCTCGACGGCCACCACCGTAATGCCGCTTCACACCCTCGCGCTCGCGCTGAGCCGCCCCGGCGAGAGATTTGGCCTCGGCGGCCTCATCGGCTGTACGTGTCGTGTGGTAGTTTTGCAACTTTCGGAAAAAGTCCCCTGACGAGAGACCACTAGACTTACCATACTTCTCGTACAGTTTGTCCGCTGCGGCCTTCATCTGTGAGACACTGGCGTCATCATCCCAGAGCTTTTCCGCTACTGATTTCACAGCGGACGCTACAGTAGATCCCCCCTTGGGCTTCTGCTCAGACTTTGAGGGGCGAACCCACTTGGTCTGTCGTCGACCACGCTTGTCCGTGATGACCTTGCGAACGAGACCCTCACGGGCTTTGAAGACGTCATAGCCTCCGGCCCACGCTTCCTCAGAGAACTCGTCAAGGAGGTCGACGTTCTCATCCTTGAGCATCGCTTCGGCCCAAGCCTCGGCGTTGGTGTGAATGTCGTAGACGATCCGCTGAGCGATGTCTTGACGGAATCGCTCCTCACGAATGAGGGGCATCTGAGCCTTGAACATCTCAGCGCCACACGGGGGACAGATGTCTGTAACTTGAGCCCGAGAGAGGAACCCCTTGGGGACCACGCCATGCGAACGGAACAGCTCCAGGTCCTCACGGGACCTCGGTACGAAGTCAGCGATGTTCGGCTTAGGCGCGAATGCCTTGACCAGGTCCTCACGGACCTCGTCGGCCAGAGCGACGACCTGTTCTGAATAGGTCATGGACTTGGCGTTTTCGTTCTTGTGCCCGATGTCGATAGTGACAGAGCCCCTTGGCGTAGCCGACTCATCATCAGACTTCACGGGCTCGGGCTCCTTGTATTTGCGGTCTTGGTATTGTTCCGCCGAGCGCTTCCCGGCTTTACAGAGTTCGATCTCTTGCTCAATGGCGTCGTCGACAGCCTCACGACAGGCTGACTTGGTGACCACGTCCTTCGCGGCTTTGAGCCATTTGTTTATGCCCATAGCGGCTGTGAGCTTGTCACAGATGGACTGACCAGCGATCTTGGAAACCTTGTCCTTGAACTCTTGCGAGGCTTTCTCCCAGAACGTGTCGCCATTCTCGCGAACCTTGGCCCAGTCGATACCTTTATCGTGGCTTGCGTATCTCTTCCACTCGTATGAATGATGAATCGTGTCTCTAGCCGAATCGCGAATAATCGCCTTGGCGTAGGACTCTGCATCATCTTTACCCATAGCGGGAGAGTCCTTGTCAGTGGACGGAACGTACATCAGGGTATGCCCTCCCAGCGCTTGTGGCGCTGATATGAATTAGATCACCTCTGAAGTTTAGGAGGCACTTTCTCCAGGTCCTTCACGAAGTCTTGAATAGTGTCGTAACGAGTACCCAGCGCTTCAAGCAACTGGATAGCTACGAGGTGACTGGTAGTAAGCTCACCGCCCGTCTGAGCCGCCTCCGCCACCTCGCGTCGAACAGCCATCAAAAGATGAGCAAGCTTCGACTGGACTACCAGAGATCTCCCTCCTCTGGCTCGTCCATGTCCCACTGCTCGCCCTTCGAGGCCGGTGTCGTCGAGGATTCCCACTCTTCGCCTCCTCCAGCGTCACCACCTTGTTGTGCGGCCTCTCCCTCGCCCTCTTCGCCCTGTTGGGCCATCATCTGGTCAGCCTGTTTGGCTTGCATCCAGATAGCGTCTTGAATGACATCACTGTCGTCCCGAGTGTCCAATCCATGCGACACCCGGATCTCGTTGATCGTCATGTATACCCTGGACTTTTTGTCGTCCTGGTCAAGCCTCTCAGAATCCGACTGCCGGTCAAACCCAATGAAAGAAAACTCAAAGTCTTCTGTCTGGTCAAGAAGGGGCATCAACTCTTCGTTGAGACAGTCCTCCAAGAAAGCCAACAGCGTCCTGAGTCCCTTGTCTCTTGAAGCAGTCAAACGTGTGGCTTCGGGTGAGGATTGAATCATCGCTGGTGACGCCCCAGCTATACCGCCTGAGCGGTTCGGAAAGTTCACCTCTGCCGGGTCCATCCCATACAGAGCCGTCACTGTGTTGACTAGGTAGTCAAGAAAGTTCCCAAATTCGATGTCCGTCGCTTGTGGAAAGTGGATGAATTGCATCTGTCCACCGCGAGGGATTGGTAGAAGGGGGATACGGTGTTTCCCCCTGTACGTTGCAACCTGTGTCTTATACTTGTTTTCCAAGACCTGGAGCTGAGCCTCTGACATGTCAGCGCCCGTCAGCGCCATGAGCCCCTTCGGCATTGAGCCGGGGTGGAACTGACGGCTATTTGTCTCGTCAATCCCCAGATGAGCCATCACCTTCTTCAGCGCAATTTCTGTCTCGGCGAGAGAATACCCTGAGTAAGCCAGCTCAGTCGTTACATTCTCTGGGCAGAACATAAGTTCCTTGTCGGAGAACGTGGCGACAGCCTGATTATTGTAGAGCTGTACGTATGCCTGATCTGGTGTCTTACGCTTGGTCGGGTCGACGATTCTGATCGAAGCCCCGTCAATAGCGTAAAACTGGATTGGGTCGCCCTTCCTGTCAAGCTGAATCTCAGCGCACGCTTGATCAATGGTGAGCCTGTCCTTCGTAAACCTCCACAGGAACGTGGCGAAGGATCGCTCAATACGCTGATCCTGTGGCACGTCTTCACGACAACAGCGAGCTAGGAAACCATTGATCTCGTCTTCGCGCTTCTCTACCGCTGGCGTCCTATCACCAGCAGCGGCTTTCAACCTAACCCGGAAGCCTGTGGCGTTTGTCTTTTCAGCCTCGTCATGGGTGCGGATTCGCGAGAAAGCTTTGACCTGTCGAAGACGGGTCAAGATAATCATCGCTAGTACAGTGTCGCGCTTACAGAGGTATCGCAGGACATTGTAGTTCACTACCTGGGGTTTCTCTTTATGAGCGATCCCAGCGATGGCCCACACATCGGGGTCCACCACAAGTGCTACTCCTGGCCCTCGCGCTTCGTCGTACTTAGCCGCTCCCATCTTGGTAGCTTTTTGGATATCCATGGTGGTGTCTTGCACCCATCCAACGATATCCGTAATCAGCCCCATTGAACTACCTCCTAAAAGTCGAACAGATCCATGGCATCTACCACATCGTCAAACGTTGGTAGCCCCAAGGAGCTGTGTGGATCTGTATCAGATCGAATGGAGCCTGGCGGGTCAATCTCTCGCACACTTACGTTGTGTACCCTCAACCACCTTAGCCCTATCATAGCGTAGTTGAACGCGTGCAGGAAGTGGTCTGGACCCGTACTCTCCGCCACCTCGACCATCGACCCATCCCTCAGTTCTTCAACCGTGATAGCCACGTTTCTGAAGTGCATGTCGATAACGTCGAGGTGTTTCTCAAGGTGTTGTAACTTTGGTATGGTGAGTTGCTTGTTGTACAGTTCGTTGAGCCGCTCCTTGATCGAAGGAGCCCTACCTATGGCACACGATGGGTACGCCGCGTTGTTACTCGGGTTCTGAGGCCCGAAGAGAACTTCTGACGTAGCCCCAGCCGTTCCTGCCGGTGGGTACTTACAGATCCAGGTCTGACACGGAGCGCGTTGGTAGAGTTTAGGATTCCTGTCTTGCCCATAGCCGTAGTCAGCGACCACACAGTCAGCCTTCCACCGCTGGGCCAACTCCACCATTGCGTTGACGGTGTCCTCTGGGTCCGTGGTGTCAAGGAACATAAACGGTTCGAGTAGTATGGGATTCTGATGCTCTGGTGTGATACCGAGTACAAAGGCCCAGTTCGATTTACCCCAGTCAATACCGACTACGACATTAGTTGCCTTGAACTGACGGTCGAAGTCTGATCTTGATGAGATCATGATCTCAGGGTGAACCAACTGGTACACGAAGTTTTCTGCTAGCTGAGCGGAGTCTCCCATGTACCCCTCGGCTAGTACGTAGTTGTACCACTTACCGATAGGCTTGTACTCACGAAGCTTCCGCATAATGTCATCGGCGGTGATCCAGACACAGTCGAGCTGACTCGCCTTGTAGCCTCGAATCTCGCCTTTAGCGTTGTGCGATACCCATTCGTTCTTGGCCCCCCAACGGTCAAGCTCCTTCCCACACTTTAGACACGCGATGATGAAAGCGCCATCAGGAACACTTGCTGTTTCATCATGGGCCTCTAGCCTTTGAAGGAGCGTAGAGGAGCCCTTGACCTGTTGTATGTTGGAGCTTGTCAAGAACTGCCAATGGCCACACTTGTTACACTTGTACATCCATCTGTGTTGGTCACTGTTGACATATTGCCCATCGACGCCAACCTTTGGGAACGTTGGCGTAGAGAAGATACGAAGGTGTTTCATCTTTGATGACGACAGGCACTCTCGGAAGGCCGCGATGACCCCCGGTTTCATCCTGTCAAACTCATCAAGGAACACTCTATCGGCTGCGGTTGATTCACCGAGGTCTTCGTTCCAGCTACCAGTAATGAGAATGTCAGACTCACCGCCACCATTCAGCGGAGTGATCTGCTTGTTCATCACTGACCCCCAACCGTCCAACAACCCGAGGACCGGATCAATGAACGCATCGGGGTGGCCTGGCTTACCTACTGGAGAGATACGAGTCCGCGCGATCTCTTGGGCCTTATCCCACTTAGGCATCGTGTAGATTGTACGACACCGACCGAGGGTAGCCATGTAGATCATGTTGCTGATGAAGATCTCAGTGAACCCCATCTGTCGGCCCTTGGTAATAACCACTGTCCGGGACATGTCGTCGACCGGAGCGATCTGCCATGGCCTATGAGAGTGGGGGTCTTTCTTCGAGTAGAATTGCATAGGGCGTCGCTTGAGGTTACGGTACTTCGTCAACCACATCGACGGTACTAGCCAGTCCCCTATGCTTTTCTTATACGCGGCTCGGTTCCGCTTCTTTTTCGCCACTTGATCTGTTTCAGATCAGGCCAGCTTTGCGAGCTAGCTCACTGTGAATGTCAGCTACCGTCATGAACGGGAAGCGCCAGGCGAAGCCGTAGCCCTCCTTCCCAGGCTTGACCTTGAGAAGCTGCCCAAGCGCCTTGTACGTCTTAGACCCGTTCTTCGCCAACGGGAGACCACCATGGCCACCGATTGGTGAACCCATGCCGTCCATGATCTTGATGTCTCTGTTGTAGAACGTATGGCCAGGCGAGTAGTGGGTCACAACCCTGTTGAACGTACACTGGCGAGCGCACAGCGCGTCACGTAGGAGATCACCGAAACTGTCATCACCGGAGCCGGGAGCCGAGTTTGGGTCATCGTCAGGATCGTCCCCCGTCGAGCAGGCGTAGAGAATCACAACCGGAGCGGGGTGACGACCGATAGCCGCCACGAACCGCTCCCAGTGACCCCTGTCGGTGCTCGTGAACCGTCGACCTGGGGTAGGACTCCTGATACCAAACTGGATACCGGAGATGTAGCCGTGACAGAAGAACACGTAGACTTGCGGATACAGATAGTCCCCTGTCTCCGGCCAGACTGTCCTGGCGGCTTCCATCTTTGACAAAAGCTGTCGGGCTTGAATGTGCTTGGAGTTCTCATTGTCGATGTAGTGGACTACCTTTTCGCGGTCGAGGCCGTAGTAGTCACAGAACATCTTTGCTCCTGGGTGAAACGCTCCCGTGGCGTCACGCTTACCCTGAGTGTTGAACTCTGGAGCGAAGACGATAACCTCTTCGTTTGAAAGCAATGGTTGTTCCACTCCGCTAGCGATCTTATCATTGTAAGGGTTAGGTTCCAACATTGCGGCCCTTCCTTCCTCAAATTGGTCTGAAATTAGGGTGGTAGGGATACATGAAGTTGAACAGCTTGCCTGGGTGTATAACCTCGGCGTCTAACTGTTCCCAGCTCTCAACCCCAACGTCCCGTAGGACTACCGACACAAACTCTGAGCAGTGAAGCTCACGAGGATTGTAACGAGGGCGCGAGATATGGCCCGTCTTCAGATACCACCACAGTTTGATCCCGTTCATAATGATGCCCCAGTCATAGGGCGTACCGATCTTGTCTATCGCTGAAGCGATAGCTTGTCGCACTGTATCCTGACTGACACCAACAAGCTCAAAGCGCCTGAACGTTGGGTACTTGGCCCACACTTTACCCATGCGCTCTTTGACAACACCGTCTGACTGAGCGTGTATGGCCCACATACCACCAAAGGAAAGAGAACTGTACTCAATCCAGGCATGTGAACACCAGGAATCTGTCATACGACAAATCATCTTGGATGTGCGCTCGGTGTTCGTCCCTACGCCAACAACAAAGACATCAGCGGCGGGCATCGAAGTCTCCTGTCAGACCAAGACCCGAGGCGATAGTCCTAAGCCCTGTACACGCGTCGCAAGTATCAACCATACGACACGTAGATTCCACAGGGGAGATACCATCTACCTCCTCCTCTGTCTCAGTTATGGAATTGCATAGCCGACAGATCAAGGTCAACTGACGCTTAGATTTGTCAAAAGCTGACCCGTCACACCACGGCCACCCCATTACCCGACGTTCCTCTCAAGCCAGCGAATAGCCACTTGCGATGTAGCGTTGATGACACCACCAGCCTCCACAGTCTTGTACGACATGCGAAGAAACTTCTTGACCACAGCGATGTCATCGGAGGAACACCCGTAGTTCTTCAGGGCTTCGGCGACACTCTGTGCCTGGTATATAGTGAACTCACCCTCAGTGAGCCACCACGAAATCTCCAGGTTACAGCGGAACGCTTCCGCCTCAAAGATTGCTCTCTGGGCTCTATCCGCCAGGTAACGGATAACGAATGAGATAGGCTCGTGTCGATACTGTAGAACGTGTTGGTGCTCGTGGACACAGACCTTTACCTGGCTCTCAAGCGAGTGTGTCGAGGCGTCCCCGATCTCGAACGGAATGTAGATGCGGTCACCGAGCGTCGTGGTGTACCGCTCCATGAATGTTCGTTTGTCAATAACATCAAGCTTGTCAAGGAACAACGCTACAAGTTGCATCTCAGCGCCACCGCCGAGATTGGCCAACAAGTCGACAAAGTTCCCACCATCACCGATCTTACTAAGATCAATGTCACCCTTGCGAATGAGAGTAGTCCTGTAGTGGTCCATCATGTAATCCCAGAACCGACGGACATCTCTGCTTGTAAGGTCCTTCATTGAAACGCGTTCCTTTCGCTTCTCAACGGTGGAGCCATACGCCCCACATGATGTGTACAGACGTAATGCCTCTCTTTGACCGGCCTAAATGGGTCGTTATTCTTGAAGTAGACAACGACCTCTACTGACGTAAACGCCGGACGTCCACAATCCGTAACCCAGCACTTGTGGGCGCGTCTAGTCCCCGGTCCCCTCACTGGACCCCTCCTCTGGCTCAGGTAGGCACGTATGGCCAACCTCATCGCCGTCCATCGTCTCCTGACACGAGAACGTTACATCACCGTTCACCTGGTCGCAGTCCATCATCGAACGCCAATGGCCTCGGGAGTCACAGATCTGAGCCTCATGGCCCTCACACCTTGTCGATTGAGCTGTACAGACTGCACAGCCGTAGGAAAAAACCAACAGCGCCAACATCAGTAGCGCCATGGCTATTGTTGCAAGGTTTAGCTTGTACAGATAGTCCTTCACTTCTTCACCCCTTTACACGGCCCCATGTGAGCGAGGCCAGGCATCTTGTATCTGTTAGACGTGAGTCCACACTTATCACAGCGCCACCTTGGTTTGAGATAACAACTATGATAGGTGCGAACCCACGCGTGTCTAATTGACGGAGATGATATCTTCGACATCGGTGAACACCCCGCCGAGGAGAACTTCGCAAATGGCTATGAACACCCGGACCAGCCAGCGAAGGAGCTTCAACGGTTGCGTAAATGAACGTAGGAGCCTGACCCACCAGAACCAAAGGATCTCAGGCCCAAACTGTACGATACCAGGCATTACTACCTCGTGTACTTCAAGGTGGTGAGTAGATTCTCCAGCTTGTTTACCCTGTCGTAGTGGAAGTCCCTACTTGGTAGCTCTTGCTCCGTAAAGCTCTCATACAGACTGAGTGACGCCCTGGACTGTTTGAGTTCACACGCCAACAGGTACTCGACAGCCTCCTGAAGTGCCTTTAGTTTCTCCTCACTCATCCCGTTCCTCCCAGCGTCGAGCCAATCTCCCGAAGTAGCGGCCAAAGATGGGCATTATACCTACAGAGGACAGCTTACTGTCCGCTCGAAGGCTACTAGATCGTACCATGTCATCGGCCAGCTTTCTTGCCTCAGATCTGAACAGTGGGTATGGGTAGCGATGGTATGGCCCAGTCTCCCCAACGTATGAGTACAGAAGACTGACATATGTATAGGCTCGCACCTACAGATCCTCTACGAGTACAGGACTGATCTGACTCAGATCATCCTTGACTTTGTTGAATAGTGTTTGCATCTCTGGGGCGGCTTTCTTCGATGTACGGAGCCGTATCATGTGACGCCACTGTCGGAAGTTAGCCGTGACTACTATGTCAGCCTTGAGACAGTGCGGTAGTAGGTAGCGGGCTGACTCACGGGCTACACCCTGATCGCGTTCGTGTTGGTAGTCTCGCACAGCCTCAGTAGCCACCTGTACCCAACGAGAAGGCTGAACCCCACTGTCAGACGTCAGCACAGTACCAGACTCATCGTAGCTCAACGTGTAGAGACCAACGTCACCGCTAAACATATGCGGTGGCTTGACAAATACAACCGCGTCCTTCTCTTCGATGTAGCGTGTAGAGGACTGAGTGAAGGCACACAGCCTGTGTCTAACGATCTCGTGAGTAGCGATTCGTGAACACTGGAACAGGAACGATACAGCGCTATGTTCCAGCACTGACTCATGAGGGTTCGGCCTGAACCCGAGGAGTTTCTTCAGGAGTTCCTCAGCCTCGGGCAGTAGGTAGACATTACCCACGCGCCCTCGCGAAATACCGGCGGCGTAAGCGCAGCGTATAAACTGGCTCACACACTCGTCCATTGGCGTCAACGCAGTAACGCGAGGATCTATGACTTGGATCTTCATGGGGTTGCGGCCCCTTTCTTTAGTGGTTAGCGAGTCCGTTGGCGTAGCCACACGCCACACACGTCGCTAGTGGTAAAACAACGAACACGAGTGCTAGCGCCGCTAAGACGCCCATCGTAGATTTGAATGCTCTCACAATAGCCCCTAGTCTATTGGCCAAGACTCGTCACAGTCTGGCCGGATCATACAGTAGAAGCGTCTGGCTTGCTTAGCTGAGAAGTCTAGCCTGGCGGCCTCCTCAGAGACACAACGACCATACTTGTAGCTCGCAACCTTTCTCCACAGTGACCCCGGACACTCACGGAACATGTGAGACAACATGTTGACCCCTGTTCTGAATGAGCACTGAGGCGTCATGTTGTACAGGTTCTTATGTTGACACCCGGAGGGCTGGAACTGTCGCCAGCCAGAGCTAGGGTGGATCTGCATAGCTCCAAGCTCGCCTCTCTTACCGCGTAGCCTACCGAGCCATACACTGTTCCAGAATGCGCTCTCCCGCCGGATGATAGCTGTTAGTACGTATGGGTAGTCCAGGCCGAACTCAGCGTCAGCGTCAATGATACGCTGTGCCCACTCCAGGCGGCTGTCAGGCGACAGCTTTGAGTAACGGCCCAACTCCTCGACAGCCTCACTGATCTGATACAGATCGGCAAAGTCATCGGGTGACGTCCCGTCTGTGACGTCTGTCGGCTGAGCCAACACTGTCAGTGGGACAATGATTGCTAGTAGCGTAAGCGTCCACCTCATAGGTCACTCCGTGTTGATTGGCTTGTGTAGGACGCCGTGGTCATCACAGAACGAGATCACAGCATCCTGATCAGTAAAGCTAATCTTCTCACCGCTGGGTAATGTCATCGAGCCAGGCATCTTCGCCGAGCGAGTTCCCGGCTTACCACAGTAGATACATTTCGCCCCAGGAGGGGCGTATGGGATGCCGAGATGGATCTCAACCATAGGCTGGGCTTCTGTCATCGCTTCTCCCCAGCGACACGGATCGTAATCGTGTCGCCCTTTGTTCTATACTCTGCTGTTGTGTGTCCTATGACAGAGCCGTGACGATACATGGAGTCGCCCTTGTCCAGTACCTCACAGTGTACTGTGACCCACATGTTCTCTTTGCGGTCAATACGGTACTCCTCAAAGATACACAGGAACCCCTTTTTGAAGTGGTCCATGATGTATTCACAGAGATCTCCCACTGGATTTGCTTGGGGCCACTCCTCGTCTGGAATGGCTATCGCCACCCGGACGGTTGGGACGGTGTGTACTTTGACCGAGACGTCTGTGGGTGCGATGTCCATCGCGACACACACCGATTCTATGGGCGGTTCCTCCGCCCATTGGAAAGCGAGTGGAACCGGCCCTGATTGCTTTTTAGCGTTCCAACCCCTACGGGTCAGGCGGCTAGCGATCAGGGCCGGTATATCCACACCTAAGCCGTTACTCTTCATTGCCTGAAACGATCTTATTCAGATCACGGAGGCGACTCAGTACCTCGATCCCCATGACCTGTGTGTCAGATCTTGCCATTGTGTTCTCAACCCACTCGATGAGGTTTGTCAGTTTGTAACGCGCCCTCGGTACGTCAATCACGTCTGCGTGATCCAGTTGATCCACCTTCGCCATGAGTTCTCGAATCTGTGCGTTTTTGTCCGCGAGCTTGACCTTGAGATCGTCAAAGAGCTTCTGCCAGTCAGCGCTACCTGACGTATCGCGCTCCAACATCACCTGATTTGACACAGGAGACTGGATACTCACAGGGAGTCTCGTGTTTGCCTCGTATATACGCTCTCTAAGGAACTGAATGTACTCGACAACCGTTCGACAGGTATCCTCGACACCGGACATGTCCTCTTCGATGAGCCCTGTGTGAGCACAGATCATCTGACGAAACTGGACCATTGACTCGACCCAGCCGTCCAGTTTCTCTTGTGTCTCTGCGAGCCGTCGTTCCGCGTCTATCTTAGCCGCTGTAATCGTGTCGACACCGTCAGCCATACGCTGGTATGTATCTATAATCTCCTCGGGAGACATGCCGGTCTTGGAGATACCCATCGGACCCGGAAGCTCCAAGGTCTCGTACTGACGGAGGCGTTCTTCCTTGGCCAGCCATTGCTCTTTGTCTTTGAGCCTGGGCTCAGCGCGTTCCGCTTCGAGCCGTTTACGGAGTTCCAAGTTACGCTCGTCAGATTGCCTAAGTTTCGCCTCAAGATTACCAATCTTGTCGAGAAGCTTTGGAACCTTATCGGCCTCAACAATCAATGCGTCGACCTTATCCTCTATGTCCCTTCGTATATGGTCTAGCGGGACATGAGAGGCTGCGCGGGAAGTATACCTCGTTGTAGAGTTACCCAGCTTCACAGCGAGGCTAATCAACTGTCTACGAAGTGAACGTGTCTCAACAATCGGTGCGTCGGCCTTATCCTCCATGGCTTTCCATTGAACCCACATAGGACAAACCTTGGTACGCGCCCTAGCAATACCGTAGTAGTGAGCCCTGGTGTTCAAACACTTCGACTTACCAGAGTCATCCACTACGTCCGCCTCGTAGAACTTGCAAGTTCTACAGAACCTATCCATTACGACCCTCCTAACTACACGCGTCTAGTGTTTTGCCCGTTCACCATACGCGCGAGTGATATTCCAACCTGTCACACGGTAACCCTTCACCATGTTTACAAGTTTGGCCAACAGCTCAAGAGCCTCGGCCACCTCAACTAGTTTGCTTTGATCTTGTACTTCAACAGCTAGTTCTATCGGATCACGATGACCCTCGGTATAGACCAGTAACACTATCCTGTCTGCCATGATCTGACTCAGATCACTTCGGAGGAATGAGCCCAGCCTGCTGAAGTTGGGCCATCTGTTCCGGCGTCACGCCGACTACGTTGTTGCCATCCATTGGTGGCCCATCATAGTCGTCCATGGGATTGTGGTTGAGATCGTTATCCACTTTCCTGTACTCCAGGAATGATGCGTACTCTCTGTGGATCATCTCATAGGCCGCCACCCCCACGTTCTCCGGTGTCACCTTGTACGCTGTGGTGTAACCCTGCACCACGTAGCGTTTGATCGGACCTCGGTTGTATCCCCCGATACCAACCATGATCGCCTCTCTCATCACCTGTCCATTAGGCAACGGGGCGGTTCGGACCATGATCTGGCCAGCGTCGAGAAGATGGTCGACCTTAGGGGATTCTACGAACTTACCGATGTAAAGCACGTTCATAACCATGATTACCGTAAGTTCTGGCTTTTTGTCGCCCATTTCAGCCCTCATTTGTCTTGATAGCGTGTAGCTACCGTTAGGTGAACTGCTTGATCGGATAACGATACTTTCTGTGTAGGTGTAATCATGACACCGTAACTTCCAGTGATCGTTATCCGATCAAGCCATTGGAATCCTTGCGTTTGTACTACGTAGCGTCACTGAACGGGTCACTCTCTGTGTTGGTATCCCGACACCTTGATCGGACACGGACAGATTTCCCCCTTTGCCATTTCTTAGAGCCCACGGGAACCACGTCGACCGAATCGAATAGCCGGCTGACTATGTCCTCCAATCTACAACAAATCAGTGACCTGCTCGGCCTTCTATACCGACAAAGAGTCTCTTCGTTCTGGTGGTCTGTAGGAGCTATGGCGAGAGCTGGTCTCCACTTGTCGAAGTATACCAACCAACGGTCATAGCCCGTTTTTGCCGATGACGTACCGACTGGTTCTAGTTGGAAATGAGCCTCAACTACCTCCTCACCCACTACTGCGCCAGACTCGTCTAGCGCTTCCGATGTATGTTCGATGACCAATTCACGGCCTCGCTTCCACACCCGGAAGTCGGAGATGATTCTGTTGCTTTTCATTTCCTGTAGAATCGGTACGAGGTCGCCGAGGTTGGCGACTGATCGTACTTCGATCATTTGAGTTCCAACTTTGCCTGATTCTCATGGCGTCTGATGATGGCGTCGAGAATCCCCTTGATGTCTGGTTCCTTCCAGTTTGGGGGCTTCAGTATCTTGCCATCTTCTCTGACAGGTCCGCCGACCTTTTCCATGTTGGCGCGGTGAACTTCCTCGAAGAATGGTTCGATGTCGATGCCCATTGTTGACGCGGCCCCATACGTGACGTACAGGAGATCCGCGAGGGCGTCGATAGCCTTGTCCCATTCCAGCTTGCACTCATCGTCCTCATAGACGGCGTCGGCGAACTCTTCCGATTCCTCGTAGATGAGGTCGACTCTGAGATCTGCTGGATAGCCGTCGAACGTTGGCCTAGAGGGAACGTATTGTCCCGTCGCCTTCATGAACTCCTCGACCATCTTTTGATGCTTGTTCATGGCTTCACCGTGTCTTGTCGGAACTTCAACCAAGAGTCACACACCTTGTCAAACCATGTGACGTGGACAGAGGCTAGGCGCTTCCACACCTTGAAATAAGGCGGGAACCTTTGCTCCAGGCGAACAACGCCGGAACCTTCGTAGTGGATAAACCGAAACCGTCCAGGTTTGTCGGTCAACTCCCATGCTGTAACTCTAGCCATCACATACCCCTCCTCATGATAGGCTTAGGTGGGATCTTTGGGCTTGGCGGAGACTCTCCACCTCTGTAGTCGGAGAACCATACGGGCTTGAATGCGTCGTATGTTTCCCTGGACAACAGGTAGAAAGCTAGTCCGTTGATCGGAACCTTTTTCAAGTCGTCAACGGTCAGCTTTCTTCCGATGAGCTTTTCGAGGCACCCCAGGTGTAGGACACCGCCACGCTTCTCCAAGCCTGACTCCTTCCACACAGAGTCAAGTACCATGTACTGCTCTGAGACGTAACCGCCACATTCGTTACAGTCCAGGTACTTATTGAACGGTCTGCGTTGTCTGCCCATCAGAACGCCTCCTGGTCGTGTATCCCGAGTTTCTTCGCCACCTTCTCGGTGAACTGAGGTACGTGTATTGCTAGATAGGAACAGATCCTCACGCGAGAATCCTTCATACCCGCCCCAGGGTACATCCTGGCCCAGGTCTCATACCTAGCGCACTCTTCGTGGTTCGGACACTCCTCGTCACAGTCCGAGACGCCAACACATCGGACACCAGCTTGGCGACCGTACCAGCCTCGTAGGACTGCATCTATCAGAATGGAGCCGAGTTCGTAGTGGTCCTGTGTGATCTGACAAAAATCAAGTTGCGACTCCAGCTCCCGCTGGAGCCCCAGAGCCCTTCGTAGGCGAGAATCATTGTCTGGAAACTCCGATATATCATCCATGATATTGCGGAGCCATTTATCCCAGGTAATGAACGGTCGTTCTACGAAAGGCTCTGGGACGACGTCTTTGGCTTTTGCCATCAGTCCTGGTAATCCTCGTCCTCTGGCTCCTCGGGCTTTAGCGTCGTCGCGATGGACGAGATCTCAACCCCAGAGACCGCTGGACGATTGGCGAACTGCGACATGACATCGGTGATCGTGTGACCCCCGATAGCCAAGCCTGTCAAACCGAGAACGAACGTCATGACCTGCTCAGACGTGAACGTCACCGTACCCGTCAAAGCGAAAGTCGTGAAGACCGCTGCGGCGAGAACCGTGTACCAGAACTTACGGCTCAGCCAGAAAACTCCCTCTTCGTTCTTTTGCTCGCTCATTGAGCTACCTCCCTCTTCTGTAGTAGGTCATCAACCATTAGACAACCAACCACGACCAAAACCGTCAGGAACATGCTTGTCAACCTCCACCTTTGGCGCTTGGGTAAGCGGATACCTAATATCGACCTCGTCCTCGTGGACAGTGCCGAACATAGCTTTCGTGAGATATGTAGTAGAAGGACCAGACAGTTTTGGCCTATCCTTCTTTGCCCATATAGGACACAACAAGTCAACACGCTTGGGGAACGTCACATCGCCCGTAACTGAGCGAAGTGCCCCATGGTATCTAAGAGTATTCCACGACCATTCATCGCAAATATCAATCCGAGGCGGCGGGACAGGGAACCAACCCATACCCAACACAGCGGAAAACAATCTATTTGCGTTTGATCTTGATCGTGACACTCTTACCTCCCTGGCTTGGGTGGAGACCAGCTTTCATGAGTGCTCGTCTGTGTTCACGATAGGGCTTCAGCCCACACGTCATACAGATGAGATGGGGTTCGCCGCTTTGCCTTATCAACACATTGAGGTAGCGCTTCTTACCACACAACGGACACCGACCATTTCGACATGGTGGTATCTCAAAGCTGCGATCTTTACGCCGGGCCTCTATACGCTGAATAAGCGCCCTCATCTCAGCCTTTGCCTCTTTCGAGGTTATGTTGACCGGATCAGGCTTCACGACGACCTTGACACGCTTGTTCTTGCGTATCGAGATCTTCATAGTACCTCCCTCATTACTAACTTACATGTCCTGGCGAGAGGGTATCACGAGAGGAAGTTACTGTGTAGGGAATACACCTACCCTTCGTCAGCCTCTCTGCTAAGATTGGCCTTTCTGACCAAGTCGGCCACCTTGGAATGGTCCTGTGGGTTTGACTTGGCCAATGACTCTATGTGCTGGTAGACGACATCCATGTCGCCCTCTTCGATCCCAGTAGCGTGAGATGACGCGCCTTGTGCTTGAGACTGATTGACGTTCACTGTAACACCCTGTTGAGTGTCTGGGTCCGTCATAGCCATAGCCAAGCGTGCGTTGGCTTGAAACTCGCGACTGAATGTAGCGAAGTCCTGTACTGTTGGTTCCTCGGCTATCTTCTCAGCTAGTGCTCGTTCATTAGAAGGAAGGTTTGGATTATCAAGCGCCATCGCGGCCCGAGTACGAGCTATGAAGCGCTGACCAGCCATACCTGCGGAAGCGCTACTGATCTGAATAAGATTAGCGGCCCTCTCCGTCAGCTTCCCGTCTTGAATTTCTAGAGCTTTGTGCAGAATCCTGGCGCGTCGCCTGTACAGAGGCTCGATCTCCCTAGCGGGGTCGCCTTCCTCAATGTACTTATGTACTGTTGTGCGAGAAACTCCAAGTGTAGACGCTATAGCCCCCTCTGACATGTCCTGACAATAGAGGTCGAACATCTCCGCCACTACATGTAGTGAGAGTTTGCGCCGCTTCTTTACCTCTGGAACGATCTTTAGCTTCACCTTCTTAGGCTTCGCCTCTTTGGGCTTCACCCTCGGTTTTATCTTTATCTTCATGTGCTACCCATTCGGCCATAGCCTCGACGTTATGAGGGTGTATACTCTCATAACTCGTTGCAGTGACTTCGACCCGTCTGGCTAGCTGTCCAACTCGTCGTATGCTGGCTTCTAGAGTGGCTCTGACCACGTCCTCGACGAACATGGGATTACTAAAGCCGTCGTCAACCACACGCTTTTCGTCTTCCCTGCGAAGTACAGAAAAGACAGGGGCGGAGCCTCTAACACTATCTACCAGCGATTCGAGCCAAACTGTATTAGGTGCAGACGATTCGGCCACAACGCTTACATCACAGCGTTGGGAGTGAGCGGCCACTCCTCCACTAAGTTCTAGACTGCAAGGACACACCGTCATAACGGGAACTGTAACGCCGGAAGTTGTTACTCCTGTAGTGCCGACAGACTCATACTCCAGAAATGCGGGAATGTACACCTCAAAAGGTATTCCCGACTCTGGGCTGGTCCTGTCAACGCGATACAGAAAGTCCATCCTAGCCCTAGCAATCGCTGTGTCCATAGACTGTCGTAGCTGGGCCACCAAAGCGGGGAGAATAGGACTAGCCTTTCTCACGACCCTGAGCGCACGAAGGAAGCGACTCATATGAGCGCCTCTAGAGTAGCAACTCAGGTGAGCTGACATAGTGAACACAGCGTCTACGTGTTGATCTTTGCCCGTTTGTGACCTGAGGATAATCCGCTTATGTACGGACTTCACTGTCACAACCAGAGGTATGCCCCTCTGATCGGATTCCGACTGTACGTCTGGTAGTTTCATGGTTGCTCACGAGAAAAGGAAGTAGGCGTCGTAAAGCTCGCCGTTCCCAAAGGACGACACATCCAAAAGGATCTCGACCCGGTACATCTTTGTGGAACCAGTCTTTAGGTCACCAGGAGCCACACCAACAGGTATGACTGATGACACGACATTTGTCGGATTGGGTGTGCCTATGACGTTCACAAGAGAGTTTGTCACAACCTCACTGTCTGTAATGTTGTACAATCTGGCGTCAATACGTGCGCTCCCGGTATCAGCTATCACAGCGCCAAACTGGACGTTTGTGAATGAGATACCCATAGACGCAAAATCTAACGGCCTCATAAGAGCCACAATTGTCCAAAAGCCTACAGAATAGGCGGATTGTTGATTACAGAAAGGGGTACTGGACAACGGAAAGTGAACAGCAGGGTACACACCACCACCGCCACCACCCGGTATTGTGACGTTGGCTTTACCACCCCCAGCATCGGAAGCTGTAACGCCAGCGCCAGTGAAGTTGATAGTGTCAAAATTGCCAAGTGGCGAACCACCGTTCTCAACATCGACACCACCCCCGCCTCCGCCACCCAAAAGGGGCACAGCTTCACCGGAGCGAAGCTGGTACAGTATCCTCCATAATTCCTGCTGAGCGCCATGAACATTCTCGGCGCTGTAGTAGTCTTGCCAGTTAGCGTATGTCGCCTCGGAGAACGCTGGGAGGTCCCAGTCACACAACTCGTCGCCCCAGCTTGCTGTCCCAAGCGATGGGAAAGAGACAGACGCGACGAGTATTTGGCTGCCTGGTGTGTCATCTCCCATGTCATTCACACGAAGCTGTACAACGTACCTACCGTATACATCGGCTTCAAGTTCTGCTGTTCTCGTGTTAGCGCCCGAAAGGACGGCTACCGAGCCGGGAGGAGATTCGAGTAATGACCATTCGTACTTCACTGCCCCGACGTGTCCATCGTCGGAGTTTGTAAACACAATTGGTTCTGTATTTGTTGCGTGCAAGTCCAGCCCACGGGCTGATTTCCCAGCCTGGCCAACCGGCCTTGGTGTGGTCTGAGTGATAACAATGTCAGCCTTGGGCATTTCGCCTCCTACGGATTGTTTACGTACTTGTGACCTTGAATAGACAGCCTCGGGCGGTAGCCTGTGATCTCTTCATAGATCTCAGCACAGCGCTTTACACCCTTCATAGCGTTCCACTCAATCGGCCACTGTGGCTGGAAGTACACCCTACTTGGGTCTGCACCAAAGTCTAGGACCTGACGCGCTATCCCCTCAGGGGACTCCCAATCACCGGGCACCACATACTTCAAGTGATATCGTCCTGGGTCTTCCATGTATCGGACAGGAAAACCGGCCTTCGGCGATATGACTGTGTGGTGGTTCAACAGAGCTTGTATTGCAGACGAGCGCGGTTTGACACCGTTCGTCTCTATCAGAATCTTCGGCGGCTCAGAAGTAACAAACTGCTTCTGGTATTTACTAAGTACCCGTACTAGTGAGTCGTCTATGTACAACGTGGGCTCACCGCCAGTCAACAGAATGTGTCTATACTTGGATGGTAATTGCACTTCGAGCCCGGAGATGGAAAGTCTCCTGTCAGCCGCGAGCCCGTAGTCACTCCTAGCGTCGGGCTGGTCACACCACGAGCACGTAAGGTTACACCCGGCGAACCGGATAAGCCAGATCGCTAGACCAGCGTGTGGCCCTTCGCCTTGCCAAGTATCTGCCATCTCTATGACAGGATACTTTTTCACTATTCTCATGGTTCGGCCCTCGCAGAAAAAGGATGGGGCGGACTCGTCGGGTCAAAACGAGTCCGCCCCCAGGAGGTACAGTGATCTGGATCAGATCACGACGAAGATGCGAAGGACGTCGGCGAGGTTGTTGAGATCGGCGTCCGTACCGATGGTCAGAGACCCGTCAGCGAGCGTAAGCCCGTCAGCCGCGATCATGCCCACAGCGGCGGTCTTGATCTTGAACGCGTGAGCCGCCGTCATACCATAGACAGCGACAAAAGCGCAATCGGTTGTCTCGTTGACCACGACAGCGAACTTGGGATAGCCGTCGATGTCAACCGTGATATTTGCGCCAGTTCCAACCTCACTCACAGCCTGAATCTGGCCAACACGGGACATACCAGCCGCGAGAGCACGGTTGTCAGGGTAAGGAATCTCGGTGGCGGCGAGAAGGGCCGCGATCTTGGTGCGAAGAATGTCATCACTCATTGTTGTCTCCCTCGTCCACAATTTCCGCGCCTGAAACAGCACGTAAGGCTAGGACGACAGCCTCGGCGTATGTATCGACCCCAAATAACTCCTGAGAGTATTGGATCAGCTCCCTCACTTCAGTAGTGCCTGGAAGGGGAACGACAATAGCGGCCCCCCGCGAGGACTCATGGGTCACCTCGTCAGACTCAGCCGCCCCGAATGGCGTTGCAGAATCATATCGTGACTTGTCCTCTGGAGCCGCCTCGTCAGTAGAACCTGGGTCAAGCGTTGGTGCGCTGTCTAGGTCAGCCGTGAAAGCGCCAACCAACTCCTCAACAGCGTCGGCCTCTTTGGCCGTAGCGCGTGCAATGTCATCCAAAGACACACCACTAGATGACATGTCATGGATAAATTCTAGGTACTCTTCGCCTTCAGTATTAGCTGTGATATAATTGAATCGCAACATCGAAAGGTCGGCCTCGGTAGGAGACACAATCTCCCCATCCTTGTCCGTAAGAACAATGGCGGGCAGGTGTTCAGCCTCCTGAGCTGTGGCCTCATCAAGTCGATGGTGCCCATCAATTAGCTCATAACCACCGTTTTTCGCTGGAATGACCATGATCGGATCACGAAACCCCAAGCGAGACACGGAATCTTTCAGCGCCGCTACTTGCGAAAAGTCCATACGACGAAACCTCTTCCGTCGTAGCTTCAAGTCACTTACAGAAACCTCCCCCACGATCATACCACCAGGCAGTTTTACGAATTCACCTGGTGACAACTCGCGAGCTTGAGGAGGCTTCACTTTGATGCGTACTTTTCTCTTCCTATTCTTCTTCGTCGTTTTCAGCTTCAAAGCGACCCTCCAATTGCGCCTCCCAATCGAAGCCCCGGAGCCGCCAATACGTAGTGTAATAGCGAGCCATGTCAGCGAACACTTTTGCCTGATCAAGGAAGATGGCGTGGTTGTCAGCCCGAGGGCGGCCTTTCACCATCTTGCGGCCCACCACGTCAAGCGGCTTGAGCTTTGAACCGTGGCCTTGAATCTTGAGAATGTTTTTGGCTACAGCAGTTGCGCCTTTTTTCTTTACTAGGCCCTTACCAGCGTCGACTCTCACAATGTCACCCGTCGTCTGGTCAAAGACCATAGCGCCGCCAAAGTGGAGCGCTTGTTGCCAGGTAACGGAGTCACAGGAGTAGAAAGGAACTTTCTTGAGTACACTTGGTCTCGTTACCGCATAGCCGTGTAGCTTTACCCCTTTTAGGTAACATAGCTCCGCTGCCATAGCGGCGACCTCGACCAGCTTGTCTAGCTGTGTCGCCTTAGTCTGCATCGTCATACCAATGTAGTACACGTCAGGATGAGCTACCAACACCTCGATAGAGTCGTCGGCGTTTGTCATATGTGACGCAAACACAACTGGTACTCCGGTCTGTTCCTGAAATGGGAACATGTACTTGTCACGCCAGCGTTTGACAACGTCCATCCCGTAAAGTTCTTGCAGATCTAGCTCAGCTACACCAGCGAGCGGGATGTCATTGTCAACTAGCCAGTAACAAGCGCCAAGGTGCGATTCAATTACCTTTTCACACTCCTCGATGGCTAAGGACTTTCCGCCATGTTTGAAGAACTTTGACTTGATGATAAATGCCCCGGAATCGACGAACAGCCTATCAGGTGACAGGGCTTGACAAGCCAAGTCGAGTATCCGGGCGCGAGACGGAGCTTTGCCGTTACACGTCAGGAGTAGGTTGACAGGAAAACCAATCTCTCCTATTTCTTTGTAACGAGACACGACAGGGGAAGCCTCGTCAGCTATGTAGACGTGCATCAGGGCCACTCAACTTCGACGCTGTTGTTTACACCCTCCCACAAATACACACGCATCCAATATATCTCGTTATCCAGCGAGTTAGCTTTGTGGACAAGTGTGTCCAAGATGTGTATTGCGATAGTTTCAGCGGTTGGCGGCGCTATGATCTCATTCAGATTACAATGGTCAAGCGCCTGATATGCGGCCTTGATGTCACCGAAATCCATGACCACGCCCAAAGGACCAATATCGCCTCCCACACGAACCTTCACGCGATACGTATGCCCATGTAAGGCTTCGCACTTACCGAACCCAGGGAGCCTATGTGAGGCGTCAAAGTGCCCGTTATGTTCCAAAGTTGCCATGGGTTTATGTTCCAAAGTTACCATGAGTTCCTCACACAAAGAGGTGGACTTCTGTAACTACCTTGACGCTAGACAAAGCAATAACAGCCGCCTCAAATATGATGAGCGATCTGAGTATGATCGCTCGCTCCCATGGTGAGCCCGCTCTGATTTGCGCTATTGTTACAGCGTCAGCCGAACACAGACCGGCTGTAATGAGAAGGCCCCAGCCTACCCAACCACAACCTGTATGCGCTGAAATACCACCTATAATAGCCAGAACTGGTAGCGGTAGGAGTCGCCCCATACCAACAAGGTCTGTTGCTGGCTTGTTACGGCCTCGCCACCGTAGGGCGAGGTCTAGGGACAGGAGCCCCAGGACCACAGCCGCTACAATGACAGTTACTTGCTCTGTACTCATCCCTGGTCCTTCACTATGGACGGAGCGCTCAACTGGCGATTGATCTCTTTACGAGCCATATCGCGAATGAGAGTTGCCCAATGTGTGTTGGCGTAGTCACGGAGTCTTGGATGGATCATGGCCATCGTTGTCTCTGGTACTTCTCTGTGTTGCATGATCGCCGAAGGACCACCCATAGCCAACAAGCTATTGAACAAGCGCTCTGTGACCTCACGGACCACGGCCTCAGAACGAACACGAATCTGCAACATCTCTTTAGCTTCCGTCTGACGTCGCTTCCGTGTATCCTTCTTCGTCTGTACCCGCTTTCTTTTGCGACGATTTCTGTCGCGTGTATCAGCGGACATGTTATACCTCTTTGACCTCGCCCCGACCTACAGAATAGGCTTTTATTTTGCCCATCATCCATTTCGGAGCTTCACCGAGACTCACAACCTCGCCTACCTTGGCAAGAGCGAAAGCCTCATAGAGGTCTTGTGAACCGAAGTCGGGAATATCATCCTTGAACCACTTACGTAGGATGCCCTCGATAACCGGGAGCTTCCCAGCGTTCCCCTTACCTGTGACGTACTTTTTCAACACCATTGGCGGTGCCACAATCACTCGCGCGAATCGGAGCGCCACCACGGCGTCGTAAATGGCTTGGTGTAGGAAACCAACCTGTAGGCGCTTATGCCCAACCATAGCTGGCCCCTCTATCGTCACCACAGGCCCGTTGATTATCTGACCAGCCACACGAACAGGCTTGACAATAGGAATAATTGCCACAAGCCACGCGTACAGAGCTTTACGAAGCTCTCGACAACGAAGGTAGTCAGACATGACAAAACTTGCGTCGAGATCTCCAGCCGGAAAGGTCAGCTTTTCTACAGCGATATCCCCTCTATCGGTTATTGCGGCCAAACCCAAGTTGTTCACGCCTGGGTCAATACCAATCAGAGTTGGCATTGAATTCATCTCCAGACCCCCAATTGGGGATCAGATGTCAGCAAAACCCAACATCAGCGAGAACGTAACCTCGCTACTACTGTCTGGGTTACTAAAGTACAGTGCGTCCGCGCTAGTCCACAGTACGAACTGTCCTTCCTGGTCTGACCCAATCCCTGGCTTGATCAGAATCGGATCATTTGCGGCATTGTCGAAATGAACCTGAACACCGTTCAGGTTTGTAACGTGCATAACCGAAATGAAGCGTAGCTTTACCGCCCCCGGAGGGAAGGCGATCTCAGTGCCCGAGGCGCTGGCGGGTAGAGCTACATCATAGGGCGCGATAACCTGTGTAAGGTTATCGTTGTCTTGCTCCTCATCGAAGCCACCCCTGTCGTGTTCCCCCGCCAGGTCTTCCCACACACGAATCGTGAGTTCGGTATGGAGTCTGCGTTGTGTCGTCATCCGACTATTCCTCCCTTGACCCGTCCGCGTGACACCTTGTGGGTAATTGCGGCGGGGAAAAGCTCTCTGGTACTGTCATCGTGAGAAAAGACGAGGACTGAATCACCTCGCCCCTCTGACCGTATAAACGAAGCGAGACGTTCTTTATTGCCCCCATCGACGGCGTCTGTGACATCATCATAAATGAGGGGGAGTCGGGCGGCTCCAGTTGTAGCTGTGGGTATCGACGCAAGAGCTTTGAGAAGACTAAAGTCGATGAGGCTTCTCTCCCCCTCCGAGAGTCCGCGATATGAAATCTCCTGGCCGTCTCGCAGTTGAATTCTGAGAGAGACAGTCTCAAGAGCTTCAGAAGGCCGCACCTCGACGTACACCGGCTCTCGGTAAACCTCCCCACACACTTTAGTCGCGACACCGCTCAACACCTTGAATGCTTCCTGTAGAAGGGCCACACGGGCTCCGCGAGGCCCATACACACGAGCCAAGTCAGACAACCGCCGAACCCTGGTCTCCAATGTCAGTATGCGGGATCTAATCTTATTCAGATCACGGCGAGCGTGGTCCCTCTTGGCTATTGTTGTTGTACGCTGATGCTTGTAGTAACGCTTGGCACGCTTCCATTCCCCAAGGTCTTCGCGGTACCTTTGAACTACGTACTCAGCTCTTTGCCTGGTAGACTTGAACTCTTCGTAGTGGTGAAGCGCCTGGTCATAGTCAGCTTCAGACTGTAACAGCTTGCTACGTTCACGCTCTACACGCTTGGCGAGTTTTTCCTTCTTGACCTTCAGCTCGTCGACCTTACCCATCAGGTCGACAACCGTATGCTTATGACGCTTTGTGTTTGTACTAGCGCCACACTCAGGACACTTCCCCTGAAGTACGAGACCGTTGGCTTCGTCTCTAGCCCTACGCACATTACGTAGCCGCTCGCCAGTCCTCTCAAATCGTCTCCTAGCCTTATCGCAAGATGAGGTGTCTGGTCGACTAGGACGATCTGGAGTCGGCTTTTCGAGGTACTTACGCGCAGCCTTTACGGCTTTGCTGAGTTTGGGCTTGGTCGGGGGTCGTAGGACTCGAAGCTCTCCCTCATAGGCCGCGAGTTCCGCTTGAAACCTTGCGAGCTTTTGTGTCTCCGTCAAGAGTCTGTCTTTGGTGACCCGGAGTTCTGATCTGACTTGTTTGTGCCAAGTATCAAACTGGCTGGCCCCCAGTAGAAATTCGATGAGCCCTTTTCGCTCAGAATCAGTCGCGTTCGAGAACTTGACAAGCAAAGAGCGGTGAAAAACTCTTGTCGCGAGATACAGTCGAGCCGACCCAAAGGTTTGCTCGACTGTGACGTTGTTGTCGCGGGTCTTTCCCTCTCCGTCTATTGTAAGGGTGGTCCCTGACTTTGTTCTGCGTCTTTCGTAGACGACACCATCGACCTCCATCCTAACCACAGTACCGGGTATGGCCGGAGACCAACCCCTACGGCTAGTGCGGATATTCTCCGACCAGAGACACCATACTATAGCCTCCCCAATCATCGACTTGCCCGAGCCATTGGGGCCAGTAAACAGCCCGACGCCGGTTTCCGGTAGCTCTATGTTCGTCGCCTCATGGTTACCGAAGTTAGTGAGTGCGAGCTTCATCGTCGCCTCTCTAGCTCCAGACTAACAGGGAGTGGAGGGGCCGTGACAGAGGCCACCACAGGGTCGCCATGGGTTCTGCTCAGAGCCTCTTCAAGTAGGCCAAACGCTGGCCCCTCTAGCTCCCCTTTCCATCGAAGCGTCTTACAGTGGTACGCGATAGCGTGCTGCGGGGATAAACCCATAGGACCTATCTGTTCGTCCTTATACCTCTGGCTCGGCTTATGGTAGTTCGCAATAGTAACAGCGCCACCTACTATGTCATCAACGGACTTAGGGTTCTGAACGACCTTTGTTCTGATCGGAAACGGATCAATCTTTTGCTTTAGGACAAACCAACAGCGACGGAGGGTGTCAAGGTCGACGCCCTCAGTCCATGGCTTCTGTAACTGCCCACAAGACACGACGTATCGAACGCCCGACACAGCCCCTATGTGGTGTGTAGCTTCAACAGGCCCTTCTGCGGTACCCCAGAGTTCTAGAACACTACCAAAGCGTGCTCCATTCTCACCGAAGTTCCTGGGGCTCAACGAGCCCACCTGAAACACTGTGAGGTTCTTCAACTGAAACTCTGCGGCGTTGTGGTAGTGACCACAGGCCACCACCTCGATACCTGCCCCTCTAAGGAGCTTTTCCAAGTCGCTAATGTGCAAGCTGAGAGGATCAGCTTCCTCCCAGCTTGGAGCCCCGTCACTGTAAACGCCGAAGTGCCCCACCAAAACCCTTGGGGGGTTACCAGGCCACGCGTCAAGGCTTTTCGTCGCCGCCTTGATACTGTCCACAGCGGACATACCACAAACATACGGGGCAAACAGGACAGAAGTAGATGGTAACATATTCGACATGTCGTCAATGTGACCAACAACACCTGGCCCCGTAACTTTGTGAACGTATATATCCGGCAAGTAGTCCAAAGCGTTACCACTATGTACGTCAACATCGTGATTACCCGACATGACGTACATGTGATAGCCACTAGCCGAATACTGCTCGAAAAGCGCTTGAAGTTCGCCAACAACCCGGGGCGAGATGACACGCCTGTCGAAGAAATCACCTGCGACAATTACTGTACGACAGTGGTTCTCCTCCATCCAGTAGAAAACCTCGCGAAACGTAGCCAACATGCGGTCAGCTACAACACCCTGTTCCCACACCTGACCTACAGATACACCGCGAGGCCCAAGGTGAACGTCAGCTATGATTGCGAGTCTACCGCTAGTCGTCTTCGATCCAGCCTTCGGCGAACTCATCTTCTTCTGCTTCTGTTTCGTCAAGATCTTCACTGTCGTCGTCCTCCCCAGTGTACTCCTCATCCATCCAAGGCCAAAGCTTTTGCTCCATCTCAGAGATAAAGTCGTCATCCATGTCTTGGGGGAGGACACCCTTTGTACCCCTTGGAGCGCCCTTCAGTTTGTATCTGCCTCTTGTTTTCGAGACAATACCCTCGGCCTCCGCGTTTAGGAGCGAGGACAGGTCCGACTTGTAGCCGTCCCTAAAGCTGAGGTACAAATGCGATCTCTGGAACGGTGGATGAAAGGCGTTCGCGATAGTCTCGCCATACACCACTTGTCCGACCTTACGCTTCCCGACCTTGAGTTTTTTGCCCGCTTTCAGAATCAACCTAATACGGGCTGTGTATTTCAAGCCCCCACCACCAGCCGTGATTTCCTTGGGAGCAAATTGTGCTCCCCAGCCAGTCACGATGTTGGCTGTGAGTTGGTTGACGACGACCATAGGAGCGCCTTGCTTGTAACACTCACCAGCCATCGTTCTACAGAACCGCCAGATCGCCTTGGCCTTAGAACCAACCATGACAGTGTCTTGCTTTGTTGACTTATCCTTGTTTGGGTTCAACTCCGAGTCCGTCGGAGTGAGCCCCATGTCATCCCAGAAGAAAGCTAGGCCAATACCCTCTTTGGTCAACTTCTTCATGCCCTCGCGGGTCTTCTGAAGCGCCTCTTCTGAGGAGTCAACAGGTACAATGACAACGCCGTCAGGGTCCACGCCAATCCTACGACACCGCGCTACGTCAGAAGTTACTGCCCCCTTTGGATCAATCACCAAAGGGACCAGATCTGACTCTTGAGCGGTTGCGATCATGTGGAGTACCATTGTTGTTTTGCCAGCCTTCTCTTCACCGGCTAGCTCTAGGAAGTGACCCCGTGGATAACCCCCAATCCCGAAGAGACCAAAATCCACGGCGGTAATGCCCGTTGGTATCGCGTCGTCCCCAGCGTCCCCAACGTCACTCATAAGGTAGGTGACGTCTGCCTTGAAAACCTTGTTCAGAACGCTACGGACCTTGTCCGCGTCAGCCACTAGAACCTCCTGATCTAAATCTGATCACCCATTGCGTCCCATCCGTCACGCTCACACCTAGCGAAGAACTCGACACGCGGGCCTGGTGAGGCCCTCTCAACTAGCTCATAGAACTCGTCAGGCTTCTGTGAGTGCTTTGTACGGGGCGCGTCTACCCGCGTGGGTAGGCTGTTCTCCATTGTCGCCATGTAGGTTCCACGGACGCCAAAGAGACACAACTCGTGCTGACCTCTGAAGTACCGACCAATACCAAAGCGATCCTTGACCCATACGATATTGGTCTTGTACGTGAACCCCAGGGCTTGCATAACAACCAGCCCCGACTGGAGAAAGTTGTTAGTCACCCAGAGGTACAAGTGAGCTTGCTTATCTGGACGCCACACGTCGTCAGTCACCATCACGCGAATGATCTCGTCAACCGACAGTAACTTATAGTGCCTGTCAGCTCCTCGTTTGTACTTAGCGCCGCCCCCACGTTCTTTCCACGGAGGGTCAGCGACAATGGTTTTGTAACGCTTGCGTAGCTTTACTCTCATATGAACCCCGCAAAAAGAAAGGTGGGCCACTGGCCCCATAGGGCTCACAGACAAGGTAGGAGACCTACTTTGTAGGCCGGTCTTATGCTGACAGAGCCCTGTTATACGGGATATCTCAGCCCTACTGTTTTGGTCACAGAATGTCTAGAATCTCCTGCAACTACTCACATCTATGAACCCTACGGGACCAGTGGCCCAGCGCCTAGACGTGTGAAAGGAGGACTATCGTATCATCGGCGCACTTTGATACGAATCTTTTTCTTCCGGCGCTTGACCTTGACTTTGAAGCTACCGCTCTTAGCCTCGGCCTTTTGCCGGTTACTTTCTCTGTGTTCCTCCATAATGAAACGTCGCGCGTTCTGAGACGCGGCGAGCCAATCGCCCTTCCTACTCTGCCACCATTTGATAGGATCATCCTCAGCTTGAGGTAGGAAAGCGTAAAGGGGACACGCCCGAGCGCGACAATCCATTCGGGTGTGCCCCCCTCTACACTCAAAACACAACGCGCTGATGGCCCGCCACAGGTCCCTTTTAGGAACCCTGACGCTCATCTACTTCTTCTTTTTGCTCTTGGGCTTCGGGAGCTTCGGCTTGGCCTTGTTGGCCTTTTTCGCCGCACCCTTTTTCTTGGCGGGCTTGGTCTTACCCTTACCCTTCTTGGCGTTCGCGGCGGCTTTCTTCTCACGGCCCTTCTTGAGATTCTCAAGACGCTGCTGCTTCTTCTCCTCCGCTTCCGCTTCCAGCTTTCGCTCGATTTCGGCGGGGTCAATGGGGGAGTCGTTCGGGGAGTCGAGAATGCCCAGAATGAACTGGAACACCGAGGCTACAAGGCGATTCGACTTGGTGCGCTTCTCAGTGAAGTACACCTTCTCAGCGGCGAGACACGCGTCGATCAATTCCCCCACGGGACGGGTCTTGAACTTGCGATTCTTGACCTTCTTCTTCCGGTCATCCTTGCCCTGGTGTCGGGGGAGGTCTCCAGCCTTCTCACGCTCCTCCTGAACGTGCTTTCGGAGGTCCCGGACGTCGATGTCAGCGGCGAGCTTGAGAGCCTTGAGCTGGCTCTTGGACGGAAGTTGCTTGATGAGAGCCGCTTTGGAAACTGGGATCTCACCACTAGTAACCGCCTGGCTCACCTTGGGGTGAAGGTCAGACACGATCCCGAGGAGGTCGGAGACCTTGGACTGTGAAATGCCCAACATCTTCGACACGTCCCTCTGTGACGGCTTCTTCATCTTGCCCGTCTTGGGGCTCTTGACCTTCTCGGACATGATCGCCTTGATCGCGGTAGCCATCTCCAGCGGCTTCATGTCCTCGCGAAGGTTCTCCAGGATACCTGCGACCTTCGGGGACACGGAGTCGTCGATGATAGTGATCGGGATCAGATCAATGTCAAGTCGCCTCGACGCCTCGAACCGGCGAAAGCCTGCTCGAAGTACGTACATCGCTGGCTTGTTGTCCAGAGAGCGCTGGACCATGAGAGGCTGAAGAATCCCCTCGGACTTGATGCTTTCCATCAGGTCCAAGAACTCAGTGGCTCTCGTAGAGAACCGTCGAACGTTCTTCTTGGGGTCCGCGAACACCGCGTTGCGATGAACGAGGAAACACCCTCGCGCCTTCTCCATCCTCATGTGCTCAACAGCCAGCTCACGACTGGAGAAAACCCGTTCCTCACCAGCCAGGATAGCCTCTTCGTTGACGCCACCTGAGAACTTGACCTTCTTGCCACTGGACTCACACACAAGAACATTGGGATTGGCTTCCTTGGAAACCTTCCCCTTCTTGGTTGACTTCTTGCTATTCTTCGTTCCCTTCTTACCGACCGTCAACTTCATCGCGGCCCTCCTTTTTTGCTTTTCCTAGAACGGAACATCGTCGTCATCGGTGTCGTCGAAATCGTCATCGCCCATACCCACATCGCCATCGCTTTCAGCGTCGGCGGCTGCGAGTAACATGTCGATAACTTCCTGGGCTTCGTCTGGCCCCGGAACGTCGGGGCGGTATTGGCTCAAGTCAGTCATGGTCTTGAACCACCTCTTTTTGAGCTTGCCAATGACCTTCTTCGACTGAACGCGAACGTCGTAGTCGACCTCCCACACCTGTTTGCCCTTTTTGATCTTCCTGATAATGATCATCATCAGGGCGTCAGGGTCGTAAAAGTGGTCGCCATCTTCGATTGCGGCGAGAAGCTGGTTTCTAATGGTCTTACCAAAACGATAAGGCCGAGCCACCTTCGGTGCCGACAAATCGACAATGTTGGCGTAAGCGCCAAAAGTCATCTTCAGCGCCTTGGCGAGCTTTTTGTCGCGGGCGTGCTTTGACTTGAACAACTTACTGACGAAGTTGTCCAACTCACACGGGCGCTTCTCATGAAATTTTGCACAGCCGACAACCATGGGAATCTCGTCAGGACGATTATCCAAACCGAGCGACGCCATGGCGTCTTTGCCACCTGTGTAGTGGCCAGCCGTCTCAACCCACGGATAGTTGGTCCCCCACTCTTCGAGTGACGGTAACATGAGAATCTTGTTGCGCCCCTCTTTCGGCTTCCAGAACTCACCAGCCGCCTCCTCCTCAAGAGCCTGTTGAGCTTCCTCAGGGGTGGTTCTCGTGAACTTTGGTTTGCCGGACGAAGCGGCTTTCCTCGCGGACTTCCGCTCCGTCTCCGTCGAGACTCGCCTACCCAGCTTCGTTTTCTTTTTGCTGGACTTCAGCTTTGTTGATTTGGGCTTGTTCTTTTTCAGCTTTGTTTTTTGCTTTTCTCCAACAGCTATTTTCATACGGCCCTCCTTCTAACAGCCTACCTATCTCGAGGGTCACTCCTCACGAAACTTTTTTGAGAATTTTCTCATTTTGTTCTGTGCGGCGACTAGGGAGTCGTTTACGCCCTCATCTGGGTGATCTGAATCCGATATATAAGCCTCTGACGCCATGCCCATCTCAGGGCGAACGAAGAAAGACATCATCTTCAGAGCTTCCCTCTTCGTAACGATTGCGTCTACAAGACCCTTTATTCGGACCCATTCGGTCTCCGCCCTAGCCTCAACCAAACAGAGTCTTGCGAATTCCTCTGTAGCTTTAGCCCGCTCATTGACCATACCCTCTGTGACCTTCTCGTACATACGGTTCAGGGCACGTCTACGATCCGCCTTCAGCGCTTCAAGGCCGATCTCTCTAGCGGCTTTCGCCGCTGAGTGTCTGCCCTTAGCGTAGGCTAGACGAGTAGTCCAATGGCTCATCAGGCCGTGGAGCCTACCCATAGCCGACAACATCAGTACGGGCTCTAGTTGCAGAGCTTCCGCCATATCCTTCGGGATAGAGCGTAAGGCTTCACGCGTAAACTCTTCCGAGGCGTATGCTTGAAGGTTTTGCCAGCTTACGTTTGGGTCTTCGACCGGGGGCTCGATGTCCCCGTCTGACCAACCCTCTTCTTCTCTTTCCTCTTCCGCTTCTTCCTGCGCCTCTTCGCTGTCATTTCTCCTCGCAATCTTGATCTTCATCCGATCTGTCCTGTGTAACAAACTTCGACAATGATCGGCAACGGCTTCTCAACCAGACGGTCATTTGAGACCTCGTACTTGGCGAGCCAACGAGACAGGCCCATACGTAAAGTATGCGTAGAGTTTGGTATGACGTCATCTTCCGCGTTTATGAAGTTACCATTTGCGTCACGTAAGATACGCTGAATACGAGGTGTAACCTTTTCCTCTGGGATGAGAAAGAACATCGACACTGTTCGATAGTGGTTCCAAATAAGCAGATATGATCTCACACAGTCCTTACGGACCTTGATCTTGATCTTCGACTTCTTTTTCACCAGTATCTTCATGCCACCCCCTTCGTAATGTAAATGGTGGTCTTCTTAGGGCGAACAGCGTCGAGTGACGACACCACACCGATCTCTTTTGTGTCTGCTAGTGTTGGGCCAGCCTTACCCTCAACCTCCAGGGGAACCCTGACGGTCGGGTGACTGACCATGGCCCAGCCTATGCGCTGGAGCGCTATGTTGACCATAGACCGCTTGACAGCGACAATGACAGAGTCATGAATGGTGTGAACTAGTCTAGTGACTCCCGGCAGAGATCCATCCTTGATCATCCGATTGAGAAGAACCAGGGACTTCATCATGTACATCGCTGCTCCTCCCTGGACAGGAGTATTGATAGCCTGTCGCCGTGCATGTCCACGGCGACCTCCATCCCGAGAGCCTAGATTTGGAAGCCAGCGACGCGCGATTGGTTCACCACACCAGTACGTGTAAGCACAACCACGCTTGGTAGCCGAGGCTATCTCCCTCAACATCCACGCGCGATATCCACGATACAGCTTGAAGAAACCACGACGCCACATGCGAGCCTCATCGACAGTCAGGTCAACATCGTATTCCTTCTTGGCGTTTTCCTTCAGCCCGTACTCTGACATGTCGAAGATAGTGCCGAAGTTGATAGGCTTCGCGGCCTGGCGCTGTTCCTTGCCAACCTCGTCCAACCCACAGCGAAGAACGCTTGCGGCGGTCTTCCTGTGAATGTCGATCTCGTTGCGGAAACAGTCCATCATGACAGGGTCATTGGATAGGTCTCCACCTATACGCATCTCAATCTGTGAGTAGTCGACCTCCAAAAACCACTCGTCGTCTTTCAGCCCCAATAGTGCTCTGAGGGACTCTAGGCTCGCGTGGGGAATGAAACAACGACGAATTGCCTTATCCTCCTCCCACCACCTGTTGGGAACGTTCTGTAGGTTGGGGTCTGAACTCGACAGTCGGTGTGTACCTGTGCCGCCCTGTTTGTAGCTGGTGTGTAACGCCCCATCCGAGGCGATTCTCCCACGGTAGCCCTTTACGAAAGTACCATGCTTACTTTTGATACGGTTGAACTCAGAGATGTGTTCCAACACGACGGGCGACCTTTTCTTTGCCGCCTTGACTGTGTGTTTGTCCACCTTACCAAGACCCGTCGGAGTGAACTCCCTCACCTTCATATCGAGACCATATTTGCTGAACATCAGGTCTCTCATCTGTGGCGCTGACTTGGGGTTGAACTCGTCAGAGGATATGTCCCTGTCCCAATTAGCGCACAGACGCTTGACGACTCGGCTTGATCGGATCGCGATCAACTCACGCTCCATCTCAGCCTTGAACCGCTCATCCAATGCGTCTAGCGCCTCGCGATTGACAGGTAGACCATTGTACTCCATCTGTAGGAGCGCCGCCCCGAGTGGGCCGAATATCTCCTCCCAGAGTTGCCAATGACCTTCGCGTCTCATCTTTCGTTCGTAGAACGTGACCAGTCGACGGGTGGCGATTGTGTCCCACCCACAGTAACGCATGACAACTTCTGGGTAGTTGTAGTACGCTTGTTCGTACCTGTCACCGATTGTCTTGACCTCTTTGTTTGCTGTACCCAGTAGGCCGAATAACTCGGCTTTGTGGCCACCCATCCCGACCATCCAACCACACAAATCCAGGTTGGCTAACTGCTCGGGGTAGTCCAGTTTCCTGTACGTTAGGGTGTCTTCCCACCAGTTGTCGTAATGAAGGACAATCTCAGGGTCGATACCCATTGCTTTGATTAGTACCCATACGTCGAACTTCCAGTTGTGACCAGCCATACGAGTAGTCGCTAGAAGCTTCTCGAATGCCGCTATCACACGTCGTCGCTTTAGTACCTTGTCCGAGAAGACGAACGCCTTGTTGGGCTCCCACGCGATTGCGAGACACAACAGGGCGTTAGTCCTGGTGTTGTACTCTGTGTCAAGAGCCACCACTCGTTGACCAGTAGCTCTCTCAAGTACCGTCAAGGCCGTAGCCTCTTTGCGTATACTTACTGTCTTGGTGTCGTTCAACGAAACCCAGTCCTCCGGTGGTGGCCGTAGAATCGCCTGCTTCAGTGTTTCAGCGAAATACGGCTTCAGCGAAGGATTATGGAGACACGCTGATGGATGTAGTAGGAATTGCGTTGTTACGTTAGTAATGTCACTTGACCGTTGAAAACCACCGACAATCTGCGTTATCGGTAAGCGCTCATCTGTGAGAGCTTCTGTGGCTACTCGCCCGAGGGCGATGATCCGCCCTGGATTGGTGCGCTCTATCTCTTTGAGTAGATACCCGCGACAAGCCATAATCCCGCGAACAGGATCAGCCTCACCTGGGTAACATCGTACTGCGTTTGTGTATCTGATCGGAAACCGATCACCAACGTAACGGGCGACCAGTGACCTCAAAAGCCTCCCTGTAGGACCTACGAAACACTTTCCCTGCGCGTCCTCTACTTCGCCGGGAGCTTCCCCAACAAACAGAACGCCCTCCCCGCCAAGGTCCTTTGCGCCATCACCACCGACCCGTATGTGGCGACAACCAGCGGAAAGGTCACAGCGTCTACACTTAGACATGTACCTCCAAAAACGCAGACAAAAAAAGGGTGGCCGCTGGGAGTAGATCGAAACCTACTCCCAGCGGCCTATTAGGAGGGGAGATAGGCGACTTGACGTTCTGACGTTCCTACTCGATAGCGGCGGCTGCGGCCTTCTTGAGACCGGCCTTCTTCTTACCCTTCAGCGCCTTCACGCCACTGGACCGAAGTGCCTCGAGAATCTCGACGAGAGTGTCAACGTCATCAATCTCGGTGTCCTTGACGACCAGTGAGGCGACCTTCATGGGGGTCTGAGCCTTGCCGATCTTCTTCATCGTGGACTCGGAGATCTCGATGCCTTCCTCGTCTTCCTCTTCCTCCTCTTCCTCGTCTTCCTCGTCTTCGTCGTCCTCTTCCTCGTCTTCGTCGTCCTCTTCCTCGTCTTCCTCCTCGTCTTCGTCGTCCTCTTCCTCTGCCTCTTCCTCGTCATCCTCCTCTTCCTCTTCCTCCGGCTCCTCGGCCTCGGATTCGGAAAGGCTGATGCCAACGGCTTCCAGCGTAGAGAGGACTTCGTCGCCGCTCAGATCGGAGATGACAAGCTGATAAGCCCTGTCTGCTGCGCTCTGAACGTTGAGAAGGACACGATGGTTTCCGATGCGGGCTCCGACCTCATAAAGGCCGTCACTCGCTCCGGCGAGACCCTCAAACAGCCCGGCGGCCTCTTCAGCGGCGGCCTGAGCCTGCTTCTTGGCGCTCGTGTTCTTCTTGGACGTTGTCGACTTCTTACCCTTCTTTGCCATCACGGCCCTCCTAGTTGGGTTGGGGGACTCCTCCCCCTTGGTTACAGAGTTACATATCCCGTAAAGGGACTCTCACGAAAGTTTTTTCAAATGTAAGTACGTGTAGGTAGGTTGACTACCTCGTCGTAACCCAGGTTGCCAGGATCTCTCCCAGCGGGAATCTTCACCCACGAAGCGTTTTCTTTGCCTCGGAGGTTCAATCGCCTCGCGATCACCATTGAATTTCTCCAGGCGTCGCCATCATGTGCGATGATTACCTCGCCGTCAAACGAGGTCAGCCTATCAAGCTGTTCCTCTGTAACAGACGTTCCGAGAGTAGCTACAGCGTGCCCTTTCATAGCGAGCGTATCGTGGACTCCTTCAACAACGAAAATGCTGTCTAATTTGTCCAACACACGCCCATTATACAGAGCCCCGTCACGGGTCAAACCTTTTGAATTGGAATAACCTTGGTGCTTTGGGTTTTTACGTATGTAGCCTTTTCGGTCGCCGTCCATGATAGGGTATATGATGTTCCCTGCCATGTACCAGAGGTCTTCAGGCGGATCGAAAACCACCCCAAGCTTGAAACTCTCCATTAGTTTAGGTGTAACTTTTCTGCGTCGTAGATATTTGACAAAACGCCTAAGCGCTATGCTGTCTTTGACCTCACGCCACGGGTACAGAGGAACGAAGCCTTCCGGGAATGATGATGCCACCTTTTCCCTCGGCTTTTCCTCACCAATGATCTGTAACAGATCACTAGGCTTTGCTAGTACCTCTGGGACGTCGAGTGTCTTAGCTATCCACTTGGTGACGCGGCCAGCTTTGCCACATCTCCAACAGTAGTACACACCCTTCTCTGTATCAACAGAGATGTTCTCACGAGAGCCGACGCTGCCGACCCGTTCAAGACAAAACGGACAGCGTCTCCTAATCTGACCCACCGGGGAGTTTCTCCCGTAGTCCTTTGCGGAGTTCGAGAAGCTTCACTCGCCACTCATCAGGGTTCCTGGACACAACCGTCTCAACCTCATCGAGGTCACGGTCAATCTGCTTTCGGAGCCTATCGGTCTCCATTTCGATGTAGGGCTCAATGCCCCGCTCGTACAGTTCTACAAGGGCCTCGATGTAGTGTGGTAGATCCTCAAAGAATCCCTGCCGAGACAGACCAATCGGTGATCGTTGGTCGTCACGGCCCACAACGAATCTGAGGAAACCTCGCCCGTCAGGAATCCGAAGTTCAGCCCGTACCTTGATCTGTTTGCCTACAGGATTGGTAAACGCCCGCTCTGTGGCCTTCACCAACTTATAGGTCTTCCACCCACGCTGCTCAGTAGCGGCGGGGGGGCCGTTATCGCCGCGACCTTGTGGTTTCGGCTCTGGCTTTTGCTGTTCAGGTTCGGGGACGATGGGTTCGACGTCAACAGCCTTCTTGGTTTTAGCCTTGGCCTTTGGCTTTGTTGCCTTGGCCTTGACAGAGACTTTCTTTGTCCCAATAGCTTTCTTCTTAGCTTCTGCCATTTCTCGCCTGTCTCCTGTGTGAACCTCTGGACGGTTGAATCAAATTGAACCAACCGACCGTGTGCGTAGTCCCTACTAAACGGTCCTACTTCCTGGGGGAACGGGGCGTACCTACATGCCGCGACATAAAGTCTGACAATGTCGGCCTCCCGTTCCTCTTCGTCGCGACACAGACCGACCATGAGGTCAACCTTTGCCGCCTTTAGGATTGAGTCCGCGACGTCACGGAATTCTAGGACTTCTTTGCCTATGGCTCCTCGTTGAACCTGGCTAGCCGTCCATACCGCACAGTCAAAGCCTCCACGCGTTCCGCTTGACCCTGACGGTGGCGCTCCAATCGCTCTCAGATCAGTATATATCTTGCCCATCCCATGATAGGTCGTGGTACTGTCAACCACCTTGACTTTCTGGCCTGTAGCCAGCTCATCTGCGTAGTCGATTACCAAGACATCGGGCTTGACACCCCATATCCTACCAATGTCCCTGAGATATGCTTCGATATCCTTCACTGTAACGGTCCCCGGGGGGAACGTTTTGACGATGAAATCACCACCAGTCAAGCCGAACACTTTGCTGAGAATTCGTACAGCCTTGTCTGACACTTTCTTCCCACCGTCCTCAAGACAGTTTATGGGAATTCCCGTTACGTTTGCCGTGAATCGGTTTTTTACCTCCAACTCACCAAGCTCAGCGCTAATGTAAACCACGGTCTTGCCGAGTAATACATTTGACGCGCCGATGTGTGACAGAGCCATGCTCTTCCCGTCTTTTTCAGCGCCAAGAATACAACCAAGTTCACCCCGACCCAATCCGCCTTTGATGCTAAGATCAAGTGGGGCTACGCCAATCGGTAGCCGATCAACTTTGGCCTCGCCAGTCTCTAGCTGACGGCCATACTCAGTTAGTCCTTGCCTCATGTTGAAGCCGACAGAGCCTAGCTGGAGGAGCCTGGTTCGTTCTTGGGCGGATTCCATCCTCTCAAACACAGTATGGTATTGCCGGTCTTTATACAGCTTGTAGCTGTCATCGAGCGCGGCCAGTACCTCCGTGTCAAGGATTGCCTCCGTCAGAACGGCTTGGGCGTCGTCCCTGGATACGGGTTCAACCCGTATAGCTTTCCGGTGAACACTAAGTGCCTTCTTGTATAGCTTCTCGGTGATAGCGCCAGCGTGATAGCGTTGGCGGACCAACTGCTTCATCATAGCGCGATCAGGGATCGCTCCCTCATCCTCCGAGTAACTTCTAGCTACCGAAAACAATAGTGCGTAAGCCCGGAATGGAATTAGCTCTGGGTCAATAGCCTCTAGGACTCTGATACCAAAGCCTCTGTCTGCTAACACTAAACTGAAAAGTCTTAGGACGAACTCTTGGTTCAGTCCGTAACTTTCTTGCGTGTCTAAACCTCCTTTCTACCCTTTCAGGTTCAGACCCCTACCTAGCCTTAGAAACCCGCCCGAGGAAAGTTTTTACACTTTTTTCTCGGATTTGATCTGCTATAGATCACGGTTTTACCCCACCTCCCCCCTACCCCCCTTTAGGGGGGGTAGGGGTGGGGGGATTCTAAGGGGGGAGGGGATTTGTGCTGTTATTCTCAAGCCTTAGCTTGACGAACTCCTATGTGGTGCCTCGGATGGGTACGATCCCACCTTACGCCCTTTCGGGCCGAGGCTATTCTCTGTAACTTCCAACCAGCCTTGTAGATTGTTCTTCGCCGTTTGTTGCTTCTTTTTCTTGATTCTGATCTTCATAAAGTCTCCTTTTAGGGCTCCGGGGGTAGGTCTGAACCTACCTCACACCCTTTCGGGCCGGAGCAAGAGATCTCAAAAGTTCATAGCCGACATTTCGATAACGTCAGCTTCCACCGACGAATGCTCTATCAGACGCCCAGCGTATCCGACCTCTGTCAGCGACTTGGCTTTCACCATAGCCTCTGTGAGAGACACGGCTTCGACATAAAAAGTCGGTAGTACCTCCGTGACATGACTTTTTGTGCCATCACTCTCGTTTACAAGGTACGACGTCCTAACCGGACAAACACGATACAGCATCAACGTCCTCCTGTAAGCTCTCGTCTGACACCTTCCAGCGTCAGCGCGTCCATAGTTTGCCCCTCGACAAACTCGTCAGGGCCGGTCTCGTCATTCCGGTAGACTTCGAGTGTGCCACACTTGAGAAGCTCTCTGGCGTCAGGCCCCTTGAAGGTCTCAAGGGTCTCAGTGCTGCCCTTTTCATACACACTGACTTCGACGAAGCCGCAAAGGTAACAGAACCCTCGCTCATCTCCGTCGGAGTCTGTCCAGTAGATCTCGGCATCACCGAAAGCGTGATCCCGGACCTCAAGGCGCTTACAGCGTTCCAGAACTTTCTTTGCCTCTTCCAATTCCAAGGTCATAATGACCCCCTTTCACACAGCGACCACGGCTGGAATCGAACCAGCTATAGCGTGCCGAGCCGAGATGGCTGGCTTGGTCCTCGACACACCTTACCAAAACCCCAGGGGAGATGCCTGGGTCGTGGTCAGTGGCCCGATAACGGGCCGTTAGGCTTACAACAGATCGCTTACACCGACACACAAGTAACAAACACGGCTGTCAAACCAGCACAAGTAACAAACACGGCTGTCAAACCAGTATCGTGCGTCTGGGAGACTATCCTCCCATGTCAACATCTCGATGTCTGCCAACATCTTCTGGAACAACGTAGTAGCGTCTCCGGTATACCATGTGTGGCTATGCTGCTCACCCATTGACAAACTCCTCTGTTCCATCTACTGGTTGTAGAAGCTCCCCACACTCAGGACACCTATCAGAGGTGCTGAGAACAACAGCCTCACACTCGGGACAAACCCAGTCGTAGCCCAAATCGCCTTGATCATCGCGTTTCAACTTTATGACAAGTGCCATATTGTTGAGTTGTGGCGTAGACATCTTGGCGAGCCCCTCTCTGATGTAAGCCATAAACCCAGTCTGGGTCTCATATGGCGTGCCATCAGCCAGGTAATCGGCTATGTAACAAATCAAGGTATGTTTCTTACCGAGTGACTTCATGCCGCTACCTCCTCTTCCGTACCGTGTTCGAGCTTGTTGGCCTCGATGAAGAATTGCGTAGCTCTCAGTCTCAGCTTAGCCCTATGAAGGGCCAGCGAGATCTCAGGACACAACATCACCGAATGCGTCGAAACCTTGTCGATCTCGAAGCCGTCGAGAACGAGTCGGATGGTATCGTAGCCGATCCCAGCTTGCCTCATTCTCCAAGCCAACACGACTTGGAAGACTTGTTCCATCCCTACGATGTAGGGGCTGCCCTTACTGGGGTTCTCCCGAATATCGTCGAGGACCAGTTGGTATACCAACCCTCGTGCCCATCCTGGGGTCACACCCATGACAGCGGCTAGTGTTGTAAGCCTTACTTCGTACAGTTTCATGTGCTTTCTCCTCTCTTTCACACGGAGCCCCTCCGGGAGTCGAACCCGGAAAGAAGACCATCGGGGCTTACTTGATCTGATGCCGATCACTTCTCGACTAGGTGGAGTTTCTTCGGGGGCGGGTCGTACTGAACTTGGATGCTTTGGGCGTTCTTGACTATCTTGACAATGTCCTCGTGGATGTCTGATACCCAGTTAGGGTGCGCGTCGTCAACAAGCCAACATAACTCTTCCCAATTCTCCTCACTCAGGATAACGACCCGCCTTTTACCTTCCCATGCGCCCACTCGTACCTCCAATCTCTGAGAACAGGACAGACCCGTCCCCAGCGTATCGTAACTCGCCCATATTGAGCGTTTTGCCTTCAGCTCGTGGCCACTCCAGGGCCGGAGGGGCCTTGACCCCTATTAGCTCCCCGCGTCGATTCACGAGCCCTATTTGGACGAGTTTTTCCATTGCGTCAGCGAGCGAGTCAGTCGCCAGGACAGCGAGCCCCTCTCGGCGATAGGTTCGAGACCTATCGCGCGAATGCTGTAGGAGCGTGTCGTGGTGGCCGTCTATCATATCCCAATACACAAACTGGTCTTTGCCAGAGACCTCGGACGCCCTCATAGGGCGACCCATTTTCTGCATGGATGTGATGACAGCTTTGTAACCCGCCGCGTTCACGGCTGAGCGAATTTCTGGGATGTCGATGCCTTTGTTGAACACGCGACTAGCTAGTAAGACATCTAGCTCGCCCCTGTTCAATTTCCCGGCCAACTTCATCCGATCTGTGCCGCTGTGGGCTCCATAGACGATCTCCACATTGAATCCTTCCTGTTGGAGCGCGTCCAACAGAGCGAATCCATGCCGCTTCCTCTCGAAGAAAACCAGCGTAGGTTTTGGAGTCACCTTACAGATGCGTATTATAGCTCTGTTTCGCGCCTCCTCCCGTACAATGGCTTGTTCGTACAGAATGTGCCACTTCATAGGCTCATCCCCGAGGAATGTCGCCCCAGGATAGCGATAGAATATGACCATGGCTTTTGCCAATCGACCTAGCTCTACGAGCTGATCGATCTTGGCCTTGTACCTCACAGGCCCGAGGGCTCCGACCACGTATGCGTCTTTTTTGTCTGACCTCCCCGTGGGGGTGGCTGACAAGCCGATTCGGTACACCGCTTTCGGTATGCTAATTATCGTCTTGTAATACGACTTAGCCGCCGCGATGTGACACTCATCGACAATGACACAACCAACACGCTTGAGATATGCTTTGACCATCTCATCGCTCCGTTGTAGTCGTGAGCGAATCGACTGTAACATAGCGACAGTAAACTGCCCTATGAACACAGTGTTATCGCCTATCAACCCAGCGGGGCGACCTGTGATCTTGTACCATCGGTCCATGGCTTGTTTTGCCAAACCTTTTTCGTCGACCAACCATAGAGTCTTTGTGTTCACCCGACACGCGATAGCGATTCCTATCTCGGTCTTTCCTGCCCCAGTCGGTAGCTTGATAATACCATTCCTCTTTTCGAGGATGGTGTCAACAGCCTCTCGCTGGAACTTGAATAGGTGCTGACAACTCTTTGGTAACGGCTTGATCGGTTTTGGATCAGGCCGATTGTCGACTACTTGTAGTTGCTGGCCTATAGCCATGGCCTTCCGCCGGACAACGTGTAGTAATCCGGCTGGAAACCTCATGCGCTTTTTGTCGAATAGCCTCAGTCTGTGGAAGTATATTCTACCTCTCACATAGGACTGCGTCGAGATTGAGAGAGCGTCATGGAGCCACTTGACTTCGTTTGGTGAAGTTGCTTTCGCGACCCAACACCAAACCGGAGTCTGTGTTATATGTAACATACTGGCCCCTTTCTAGCTCCTTTACATATCCCGTCGAGCCCGTCTCACGAATCTTTTTTGGGAAAGTTTTTGGTGAAATGGAGTGCCCACAACGAAGAAATAGTGGGGCCGGGCCACAAAAGGCCCGGCCCCGAAAGACACATCTCACTTCACTTGCCGTAATACTCACAGTGATACTTCTTCTTGGAGTGTGCTCTTTCATAATAATCATCTATCTCTCCTTTTCACCTAGCCCCCGAGGGAGGAATCGAACCTCCCAGAAATGCCACCTGGACGGGGGTTTTGAGTTACACGTTGCCGACAACGAACCCGTCGGAGCCGTCGTCACTAACGACCATACCGTCGAAGAACTCGGCCACGACCTTGCCGTTCGAGACATACCACGTCTTGTCTTCCTGGTAGACAGACAAATGGTCGAGGTACTGGTTCATGCAGCGCTTGGTCGTCACTGACCGCCAGCCACAGGAATCCAGTACCACACGACCCGACGAAAGGAACCGAATGATGTCGTTGCCGTGGAGGCTGACGACGTAGCTCCCGTCGGAGTAGTGTATCTCCTTAGTGTTCTTCCATTGCGTACTCTTGACCATTTCTGGCCTCCTTTCACTGGACCATGGGGCGGGAATCGAACCCGCCTACAACCATTCCATCAACCATTCCATGGTGCGCTTTTACATCTCCCACAATACGAACGGCGCGAAGAATTCATAGGGGTCATCAGCCCACCCCACAACTGCGTCATGGGCCTCTTTCGGGGTACGGAACTCAATGAGTTCGTACCCATGATGCGTCTCGTGACACACAACAGCTTTCACGCGGGGGTAGTCCGCGATAAAGGTGTACGTGCTAAGGTGTGTCCGAGGACGCCACCCATAAGCCACCGTCACAAGTAACATCGGGCCAAAGTCATCCGTCATCGGGATAACTTTGGTATACCTCGGAAGCTTCTTATACATATCTGCTGTCCTTTCACTTAGCGCCCTGGCCGGGAATCGAACCCGACTGACCATCTGATTTACATCAGATCAGGGTTGTGCTTAGCTCGGTCAGGTGTGGGACTTCATGTATTCCTGGTGATCCCGCCACTCCTGAGCCATCGTGACACAGTGGTCATGTGCCTTGGAGTAGTTGTCGAAGTCCTGAGTATACAGCCCCATCGACGCCAGCTTATCCATGATGAGATAGATAGCCGGGTGATGCTCGCACTGAATACCCTCGAACCGAAGGGACCGGAGACCCGTGAACAACGTCCGAGAGACAGCGCGCTCGTTACAGGCGTCCTGTATGCTCAGAGCGATATGGGCCAACCGGCTCTCCGTGACAATGTCACACCGGGAACGAAGGTCCATTGCGACGGGGCGAGCGTCGTCACCCTTCTCGTCGAAACGCTTGACGGCGTCGAGGATGAGGTGCTCGAAACACGAGCCGTCGTTATTCCGACACTCTCGAACCATCTTGACGATGGTTATGTCAGCGTCTTCGTCGTCGATGTGTTGCTCACAGATATCCACCAGAACGCTCCCTACGTACTTCATTAGAAAGCACCTTCATTGTGAGCATTACGACGAGCCGCGATCCTAGCCTTCTTCTGATCCTTTTTCGTGCTGGACATTTTCTGTCCTCCTTTCACCTGGCTCCCGGAGGAGGGATCGAACCTCCTAAATGCCTGACCCTTTTGGTCCGGGAACTTACACCTATGCGCGGAACTCTACGATATCCCGCTCGTCCTTCTGATAACTGCTGTCGCGGTAGATCCGCCGCGACATAATTGCGCGGTGGACGACCTTCTCTACGTACCTGGATACGTCCTTCGCCATCTCTTCTGCCACCTCGTCGGAGATGTAAACCTCGGAGGAGTGTGGAAATAGCGCGTGCTTGAGCCATGACGCGAATGAGGCAGCGCCCGATCCGGGGCGCTCCATCGCGTCAAGGTCCAGGACTACTAGGTGTCGCGAATGTGCCATTTATCTCTCCTTTCACTAGAGCCCTGGGCGGGAATCGAACCCGCCTAAACCGCCCGTTTGACCGGGCCAGGGCTGCCGTCGTGATCTGACTCAGATCACTTGAGAGCGAGCGTCCAAGCCGACGCGCGAACCTCGAAAAGGGTGCTCGCGTCCTCCCACTCGATCTCCTCACCGTCCGCCTGAAGGACGACACCATCCTGAATCAGGAGTGCCACCTTGTACGGCTCCAGAGCGGCTTCGAGGTCATCGGGGTCGACGTCGTCACCGAGCTGCTCGGTGACGTAGGCCGCCGGGTCCGTGGTGTGGACCATGCTGGACTCTTCGTCGTCGCCCTCATAGAAGACGAGCGCGATGATCGAGGACTCCTGCTCCTCTTCTTCGACCTCTTCTTCGACCTCTTCTTCGACCTCTTCCTCCTCCTCGATCTCCTCG
>Ga0180434_10000226_pt1 | contig 88054 bp, 71 predicted proteins | sample SS_ome_7_FD_132453 | JGI IMG/M metagenome (GOLD analysis project Ga0180434, IMG submission 132453) | Hypersaline lake sediment archaeal communities from the Salton Sea, California, USA - SS_1_D_2 metaG | ecosystem: Environmental > Aquatic > Non-marine Saline and Alkaline > Hypersaline >... | reverse complement strand
TATATCGTGATGCAGTATGTGGACGGCATTACCCTGGATCAACTGATCCAGTACAAGAAGCTGAGCCTGAAACGGATCCTGAATATCGCGGTTCAGATTGCCCAGGGGCTGATGGAAGCCCATTCCAAAAATATTATCCATCGGGATATCAAGCCCGGAAATATTATCATCGACCAAAAGGGAGTGGTCAAGATCCTGGATTTCGGCCTGGCCAAATTCACCCAGAAAACCGACAAGGAAAGCGGATTTTCCAATCTGAAATCCGACCTGACCCAGGCCGGCATGATTGTGGGAACGGCCTGTTACATGTCCCCTGAACAGGTGAACAATCACAAACTGGACCATCGGACGGACATATTTTCCTTTGGTGTTCTTCTTTATGAAATGCTGGAGAGGAAGAATCCCTTCATGCAGAAGGACCAGATTACCACCCTTTACAATGTGCTTAACAAACCGGTAACCCTGAAACGACCGGTTCCGGGCGACCTGCAGAAGATTGTGATGAAATGCCTGCAACGGGACAGAAAACTCCGATACGATCGTTTTTCACCCATCATCGAGGACCTGAAGAGGGTATCGTTTCTGTTCAAGGGAGTGAAAAAATCGGACAGCAGCGAGACCGAGATCTTATCTCTGGGAGAGAAGGAAGAATTTTTCGGAGAAATCAGCAGCACCGGGGATGAGGAATTCAGGGACATCGTCAGCAAGGTGAAAAAACTGAAAGCCCTGACCCGTCCCATATGGCCTTTTCAAAATAAAATTTTCCGGTGGGTATTTGCCGGGCTTCTGATCATCCTGCTGGGGGGAGCGGTTTATTTCCTGGGTCTGAAGGAAAGACCGGCCCGATCCGTTGCGGACCGGTCGAACTTTCTGATATCCCTTTCAAAAATCAAGACCGAGGTCCCGGGAGAACCGGAGCTGGGGTCGATCATTGATTTTATCCTTTACCATTCCCTGAACCAGTTTGAGGAATTCGGGGTGATCCGCCAGGCCGAACTGCAGCAGATTATCGACCAGCAGGAGAAATACCGGCTGAATACGGAATCAGAATCCGGCAACAATCCATACCAGCGGTTCCGGGTACGGTATCGGCTGGAGGGACGGTATGACCGGAATTACAATTTTGACGTGAACCTCCGGCGAACCGACCGGCCCGAAGATCCGGCCAGCATATTTCATATCACCGGCGTGGGGGAAAACCTGGGTTCGCTGCTGGAATATGAAATCGATGACCTGGTGGCGCAGATATACCTGAAGATCTTTCCCCAGCAGAAACTGCACGAGCTCAAGGTCCTAAAGACCGCGGATTACCTGGGCGCCGATTTCCCACGGCTGGCGGATCTGTACCGGGGGACCCGTTATCTGGGCAACCGCCAGATCAACCGGGCCCAGCTCTTTTTGCGCAAAGCGGATGGCATCCCCCTGGCCAATCTGTACCTGGCAGAGCTCCATTATTTTGCCGGAAACCGCAACCAGGCCCGGAATTACATCGAGAAGTTGTATCCCGATCAACTGCATCGACTGCCGGTGACCCTGCGGCATCGGGTCTGCGCCCGGCAGGCCAGCCTGGATCTGGCGGTTTTCGAGCAGATTCGCCATCTCAAAGAATTGACCCGGAAACTGTACCTTTCCAAGGAGATTATCTTTCAGCTGGCGGAAGCCTATTTTTACCAGGGACGCGCTCTGGACGCAAAAAAATATTATGAAGAAGCCCTGGCTCTGGACCCGGATTATTCCATGGCCCTCAACCATCTGGGGTACTGTTACTCTTACCTGGGACAACACAATCGGGCCATCAATCTTCTGGAACGGTACAGTATGATCGATAAAACGGCCAATTCCTATGATTCCCTGGGGGACGGGTATTTTTTTCAGGGTCAGTTGGCCAAGAGTGAGCGGTTTAAAAAGGAGGCCATTTCCCTGGATCGGGACAGCGTGCCCTGGGCCTATATGACCATCGCCGATATCGATGTTTTGAAAAGGAGATATGACCGGGCCCGCGCCAATCTGGACCAGTACCGCCGGTTGATGGGGGACCTGCAGAGCGAGGCCTTTTTTCATTCCCGCAATGCGTATATCGATCTACTGGAAGAACGTCCCCGGGACGCCCTGGCCCGGGTCGAGCGGGCCATCCAGGCGGATGATTCCCTGAAGATGGATATCGATGTAATTGCCGAGGCCTACTGGATCAAGGGCCTGATCCTGCTCGAGCTGGGGCGGAGGGCGGAAGCCCGCCGGCAACTGGAATGGCTCTCGGAATTGAACCGGGCCTTCCAAATCTCGGCGGATCATTATTTTGTCTCCCATAAATATTGCCTGCATCTCAAGGCACGGTTGCTGGAGGCGGAGGGCCGGATTCAGGAAGCGGCGGCCACCTTCGCCGAATTGATGGAATTGGAGTACAAACTCTGTTTCCAGATTACCTATTTTCATTACCAGTTCTTTGCCCAGGAACGGGCCCGTTTTTATTCCCGTCAGCAGCAGTATGACCTTGCCCTGGAAAAAATCGAGGACTGCCTGGCCTTCAACCCCGATTACCTCCCGGCCCTGGAACTGAAATTGGAGATTCTGGAACGTCTGCAGCAAAACCCGGAAACCTTCGAGCCGCTGCGCAACCGCATCCTGGAACTCCTCGACCGGTAAACGGTCCGGGGAACCCCTTTCCCTCCCGCCTCCTTGTTTAATCGCCCCATTTGTGATAATAGTAATATCTGATGAGAAGCAAACCGCTGGTGCTTTTTCTCCTTCTTCCCCTGCTGCTGCAAAGTGGACAGGCCGCCTTTTCTGCCGGTCAGGAAAAAACCGGATCCCCCGCCGTTTCTCCCGAATCCGACCAGAGGGTGATAATCGATGCGCTCCAGAAACGGCTGGTCGGCGAAGAACTCATGGAATTGCGGGGAGATGTGGAGATCCGGTTCGGAAAGTACCGGTTTTTCACCGATTTTGCCACCTTCAACCTGAAAACCAAGGAAGTCAGGGCCCCGGGAAGGGTGACCATCTATTCACCGGGAAATACCCTGGTGGGCGCAAACCTTACCTTTGATATCGACAGCCGGCAGGGGCAACTGACCGACGTGTACGGTTTTATTCCGCCTTCGGTTTTTTACCGGGGGGAGGTGGTAACCCAGAACAGCGATGAGCAGATTGATTACCGGCACCTGACCTTCAGTTCCTGCAACCAGGTGGTTCCCCTCTGGAGCCTGCGGTCTTCCCGGGGCCGCCTGGTGAAAGACCGCTACATCCGCATGAATGACGTGGTGTTCCGGATCAAGAAAGTGCCGGTGTTCTACCTGCCCGTACTTCAGTACCCCATCCGGGAGGGAGGTCGCAGTACCGGGTTTTTGTTTCCCAATATCGGCAATTCCAAGGAAAAAGGTCTGGTGATCAGCAACCAGTTTTTCTGGGCGCCTCGCCCGGACCTGGACTTTACCCTGGGATTTGACCATTTTGCCCAGGTGGGCAACGGATTCTATGGCGAAGCCCGGTGGCTTTTCCAACAGTTTGAAGGCAATGCCCGTTACTACCAGATGTTCCACAAACTGGACGAAGAAGGCCTGAATGTACTCAATAAAAAGCGCCGGTATGATTACCTGGCCAGCATGGAGGTGAAAAAGCGCTTTCAGTTCTGGAATACCGAGGTGATCGCCAATGTCAACCGCCAGAGTGATCCCAATTTTTTAAGGATTTTCAGCAAGGCCTTTGCCTCCCAGATTACCACCAGTTTCAGTTCACTGGTGGGTTTAAATTCCACCGTCTCGGATACGGTGCACCTCACGGCCCGGGTGTCGGAGAATCAGACCTACCTGCCCAGTCAGAATTACAGTTCCCTTAACCGTGCGCTTCCCGTGGTAAACCTGCGGGTCAGTCAGCAGAAGATCGGGAAGATTCCCGGTTATTTCTCTTTTGATCTGGGATACCAGAATACCCTGCGGAGCGGTGAAAATTATCTGGACAGCGAGATCGTGTTCAACAAGGGGGAGTACAAGCCCCGGATCGCAGTCAACCCGGTATACACTGTGGATGTAATCAAACTTCCCTACCTCAGTGCTTCGCTCAAGTACCAGGGAGATTACCATTATGAATTCAAGAGCCTGAATCCAGAGACCGGCGACATTGCTTCCGATCCCATACTGACCTCCAGCAACAAACTGCTCCTCAACCTGACCGGCCCGGTTCTTTACCGGAATTACGCCACCCGGCGCACCCGGTTGAAACATATGATCGAGCCCAGTCTTACCTACCGGTACGCCCTCACCAGCGACAATATCAACAACACCCTGAAGGTCAACGCCTCTGATTATCCGGATTATTCCTACCTGCAATTTGGTTTCAGCACCCGGCTGGTCAGTACCCCGAAGAACGAGGATCCCTCCCGGGATATTCTCAAGTACTCCCTTTCGCAATATTACTACTTTGATCCCCAACTGGCCTCCAGAAACCGGAAGGTCAACGGGGAGTATCCCCGGTTTTCAGAATTGTCCAACCGCCTGGAATTCTCCTTTCACCCTTCCTGGAATTTTGATTCCACCGTCAATTACAATTACTACCTGGATGAGTTTACCACCCTTCGTTTTCGGCTCAAGTACCAATACAGCGAGACCGTGCAGGGATCGCTTTTTTACAACAAGGACCGTAACCAGTACACGGCCCCGGACTGGCTGTTGAACCGGGCTACCGTCGGGGGCAGCCTGCTTTTCACCCCGGATTCAGTCCCTTTCAGTATCATTTCCAATATCAATTATGATCTTACCGATCAGAATTTCCGATTCGCGCGGATCCTGGGGGCCATCAAACTGCAATGTGTTCGAATCAATGTGGAAGTGTTGATCCGCAAAAATCTACAGAATGAAATTATCCCGGAATTCACCGTCGGAATATCCCTGGGCAACCTGGGAGCCGTCAAAGACCTTCTGGGGGGGGATCTGTAATGATGCGAAAAGCCCTGATTACGGGCTGTTCTGGATTTTTGGGCGGGCATCTCGCCGGGTATCTGGTAAAGAAAGGATACCGGGTGACCGGTTTTACCGAGGAGGAATCGTACCGGTCGGAAGATATCAGGGTGGTCCATTGTGATATCCTGGACCGGGAGGGGGTTGCCTCCCTGTTGAAAGCGGAACGGCCGGAGGTGATTTTTCACCTGGCGGCCCTGGCCAGCGTGGGCCGTTCCTGGAAACGGGAACGGCAGACTTACGAGGTCAATTTTCTGGGCACCCTGCATTTGATCGAGGCACTGAAAATCCATTGCCCCGAGGCCCGGCTGGTGTTGATGGGCTCCGCGGAGGTCTACGGAAGGAAAACCCGGCCGGTCAGCGAAAGATCCGGTATCGATATCCGCAGCCCTTACGCTCTTTCCAAGTATGCCATGGAATTACTGGGGGATCTGCATGCCCGGGCCGACGGGGTGGACATGGTAAAGGTAAGGGCATTCAATTTTACCGGACCGGGTCAGGCCCGCGGTTTCGTCATTGCGGATTTTGCCAGCCAGATCGCCCGGATCGAAAGGGGTCGGCAACCCCCGGTGATCCGCACCGGGGACCTGTCGGTGCGGCGGGATTTCTCCGATGTTCGGGATATCGTCCGGTACCTGCGGGCGGTGGACCGGCAGGGCGTTTCCAATCGGGTGTACAATCTCTGTTCCGGGCGGGTGGTGGCGATCCGGGACCTGCTGGAGATGCTGCTTCGAATGTCAGACCGGGAAATCCAGGTGGTTCGGGATCCCGAAAAGATCCGCCCGGTCGATATCCCGCTGTTGTGGGGGAACAACCGCCGGATCCGCGAGGAACTGAGGCTGGGTCCCCGGTACGACCTGGAGCTGACGCTGCGGGACATCCTGGAATACTGGAGAGGCAGGGACTGAGCAGTGCGGGTTCATATCATTACCGACCGCTTTTCCACCGGTGGGGGAATCGAACATATTTTCCAGCTGGTCTGTCGGATGCAGACCGTGCGCTTTGAAATTTATGCCGGTCCCGGGGAAGCCGAAAAGAAATTCCGGGGATTGAACAATGTTTCCGTGAAAAGCGGAAGCTACGCGAAGGCCGCCAAAGAGTCCCCTCCGCCCGACCTGTTGCATTTCCATCATCTCAAGCCCCTGTTTTGCTACCTGTTCCTCAGGAAGAGATTGCCGGTCCCGGTCCTCTACACCGCCCACGGTCTGCATGCCCGCAAGTACCAATTCAAGAGGGGGTGGCGATACTGCATTGCCGGGTCCCTGAGGCGGGCCGTTGAACGGCTCCTGTTTCGAAGGCTCGATCAGATCATCGCAGTTTCCCGGGCGGACCGGGAATGCCTGATCCAGAGCTATTCGATGAACCCGGACCGGGTGACCTACATCCCCAACGGGATCCAGCCACCGGCCCGATCCCCGGATCCCGCGTTCAGGGAACAATTCAGGATCCGTTGGGGCCTTCCAAAGGAAGCGGTTGCCTTTGTCACGGTGGCCCGGTTTCATTTCCAGAAGGGCTATGACATCCTGCTGCCCTCCATCCGGGCCGTGGCAAGCGGGAATCCCCGCCGGCCCTTTGGTTTTTTCCTGGTGGGTGACGGAGAAGAATTCATTCCCATTCAAAACCTGGCCGAAGAACTGGGAATTTCCCCGTGGATCCGGTTTTTAGGGCGCCGGGAAGACGTCCCGCGACTGCTCACGGCGGGGGATGTCTTCGTGTTGCCCTCCCGCTGGGAGGGCTTGCCCATCGGGATCATTGAGGCAGGATTTGCCGGTCTGCCGGTCATCGCTTCGGACACCTGCGGCAACCGGGAACTGATCGAGGACGGACGGGGCATTCTGTTTGAAAACCTGAACAGCCGGGACCTGGCGGAGAAAATCCGGGGAGTACTGGACAACCGCTATCCCCTAAAAGAACTGGCCGAGAGATTGCATCGGGAGATAACCCGCCGGTATTCCATTGACCGGATGGCGGTCGCCATTCAGAAGGTATACCGGAGATATGCACCATGACCTACGCGGAACCGGTTTTCCGTCCCCCAGCCGAAGCCGGTTCCCTGATCGTTCAGCTGACGGAGGGCTGTTCCTACAATCGCTGTACCTTCTGCCCGATGTACAAAAACAAACCATTCCGGCTTCGTTCCCCCGGGGAGTTCGAAGCCCATCTGGCCTTTCTGCAAAAGATCCGCGGCACCTCGGCCCACCGGGCGTTCATCGGAGACGGGGATCCCCTGACGGTGTCCACCGATCGAATTCTCCGGGCAATCCGGTCGATCCGGGAATATTTCCCCTCCGTCCGCAAGCTGGGTATCTACGGGTCGGTTTTTTCCCTCCGGGGGAAAAATGACCGGGAGCTGGCCGCCCTCAGAGACCAGGGCTTGAAATACGTTTACCTGGGGCTGGAATCGGGAGATGAAGAAGTTTTAAGACGGGTGGACAAATATACCTCCCGGGCGGAGATGATCCGGAGTGGAATCCGGGTGCTCAAAGCCCGCCTGGTGCTGTCGGCAACCGTTGTGATCGGTCTGGGGGGCCGGGACCGGTCAGAGCGGCACATATTGGCCAGTGCCGAACTGGTCAACCGGATCGGTCCTACCCATATTTCACTCCTGCGACTGATGCTTTCTCATACTTCCCTGGTGCGGGATCCCAACCATCGTTCTTTTTCGGATCGGGACTACCGGCGGGAGGTCGGAGAATTCGTTCGACGGGTTACCGCCCGGACCATTTTCCGGGCGGATCACGCCTCCAATCTGATTCCGCTCCGGGGAATATTGCCCCGGGACCGGGACCGGCTGTTAACGCGCCTGGGGCACATTTCCTGATCACGGGTAAAAGTCACCGGGTTGAAACCCTTTGGGGTCGGGATTCTGTCTTAGAACCGGATCCCTGCTGAATTTGATATTGAATGAGAAATGTGATATATAAATCTTTTACCGGTAAGGACTAAGATGAAAAATAAAGCGGCACTTTTCCTGTTGGTGGTCATCTGTCTCGTCTCCTGGTTATCCGCTGAAACAATCAGGGAGATCGTGATCACGGGAAATAAAAAGATATCCGAAGAAACGATCAAATTTTACATGAAATCCCAGCCCCAGGGTCCCTTTTCCCGGGAGACCCTGGTTGAAGACTTCGCCACCCTCTGGGAGACCGGCTTTTTTTCAGATATCGTATTTGAGAGTTCCGATACCCCGGAGGGAAAGGTGGTGACCGTGCGAGTGGTGGAGAATCCCACCCTTTCCACCGTTACCTACAACACCGGCCGGAGGGTAAAGGAAAAAGATATCACCGAAAAACTCCAGGAGGAAAGTATTCACCTGAGTTCTTCTTTTTACATCACGCCGGTCAAACTGAAAAAGGTCAAGCAGGTGATCCAGGATCTGCTGAAGGACAAGGGATTTTACAACGGGACCGTGGAAATCGTCAAAAAGCCCAGGGATGGAAATTCGCTGGATCTGGTCATCAACGTGGAAAACGGACCCAAGACCCGGGTGGCCGAGGTGATGTTCACCGGGATCGATACCGATAAAATTTCCCCCGGATTTTTGAAGAAGGGAATCAAGAACAACCAGGAACACAATCTCATCAGCACCATTCTGGGAAAAGATATCTACCAGCCTGCCAAGATCGGCGAAGATCTGGAAGAAATCAAGCTGAGGTTCAAGCAGAAGGGCTTTGTGGAAGCCCGAATCGGCAAACCCCGGATATCCATGCGGAACGGTCAGACCCTTTTCGGAAGCAAAGTGGTAAAAATGGTCTGGATCACCATCCCGGTTGATCCCGGGCCCCAATACCGTTACCAGGGATGCACGATCGAAGGAAACGAAATCGTCAGGACCGAGTATCTCCAATCCCTCATCACCCTGGAGGAAAACGATATTTACAACGAGAAGAAAATCCAGGACAATATCCAGGAAATCCAGAAGGTTTATCAGAATATGGGATACCTCTCCAGCCTGATTACTCCGGAAAAGGACCTGGATCCTGAAAAGAAGCATTTGACCCTGCGGTTGAAAGTGCACGAGGGAAAGATCGCTTACCTGAACCGGTTGTCCTTTGTGGGCAACACCTATACCAAGGACCGGGTGCTGCGGCGGCAGTTCTTCCTGCGGGAAGGCAGCCGGATCCGGGCCGCCTGGCTGGAGGATTCCATCCGCCGGATGAAGCAGCTGGGGCTGGTGGATATTGCCGACCCTCCCTTCAAGTTCAAGCAGAACCCCGAGGATCCCCAGCAGATGGATCTGGAAATCCATGTTACCGAAATGCACCGGCAGATGATCAATTTTCAGTCCGGTTACAGCGGTTACAACGGCCTGTTCCTGGCGGTGGGATATTCCACCAAGAACTTTCTGGGGGTGGGGGAATCCCTGTCCATCAACCTGAGTCACGGGGAAAGGTTGAAAAACTACCAGCTTTCCTTTACCGAACCCCGGCTTTTTCACCTGCCGGTCAATGTCGGGTTCAACCTGTTCAAAACCGATACCGACTATTACGGTTATTTCAAACGGAAAACCGCCGGATTCAGCCTGTTCACCTATTTCCGGTTCTGGCGGTATTGGGGTGGTCACCTGACCTATCGATTTTCCCAGATTGATGAAGACGAAATCACGGAAATTTATTACCCCTACTTTTATTTCAGTGGAACCATGTCCACCGTCGCCCCCACGATTTACTACAATACCGTCGATTCTCCGGTCTTTCCCACCTCCGGGACCAAGATCCAGTTTGATTACGGGTACTCGGGCGGATTTCTGGGAGGCGATGTGGATATCCACAAATTCACCTTTACCTTCGTAAATTATTTCCCGATTCACAAAGGGAAAACGCTGGGGGTTCAGTTTCGTTACCACGATATCATACCCTTCGGTGACGAATCCATCCCCCGGACCGAGAAAATATACCTGGGCGGGGAGCGCAGCATCCGGGGATTCCAACCTTACGCCATCGGTCCCCGGAATTTTCAGGGCTACAGCCTGGGCGGGGTCAAGGGATTTCATCTGAACGTGGAGTTCCATTTTCCCCTGTCCAAGGAATTCAGTATCATCCCCTTTTATGATATCGGCAACGCCTACGGCCTGGACGACGATATGAACCTGGGAAATGTGTACCAGTCCATGGGGGCGGAAGTCAAGATATTCATTCCCATGCTGAACGTTCCCTTCCGACTCATCTTTGCTTACAATCCACGCCTGCTGTATCCGGATGACAGTCATTTTGTGTTTCGTCTGGGAGTGGGCCCATCGTTCTATTGATATAAATGAAACCGAGGAGACGCATTATGAAGAAAAAAGTTTTCATGCTGGTCATGGTGGCTGTTTTTGGTTTGACCCTGCTGGCGGAAGTCAAGATCGGGGTGGTCAACCCGGCCTACGTGCTGGAGAACACCAACAAGGGCAAACGGATTCTGGAGGAACTCAAGGAATTGACCGAGGGGAAACAAAAGCAGATGAACCGGTTGCAGAACGAGATTAAGAACCTGCGCGAAGATCTGCAAAAACCCCTCAACGAGGCCACCAAGGAAGAGAAGAGCATCCTTCTGCAGAAAAAACAGACTGAACTGCAGCGTTTTGTAAAGGACAGCCAGAGCGAGATCCAGATGAGACAGCAGCGGAGCATGGTCCCCTATCAGCAGGAGATCATGCCGTTGATACAGGAGTACTGCGAGAAGAACAACTTCACGCTGGTACTGGATGTCAGCGGGGCAGGAGTCGCCTATTTCGACGAAGCCATCGATATCAGCCCGGACATCGTAAAACTGGTGAACGAGAAGATCAAATAGGAAATGGAATCCTTAAGTGTCAATGACATTAAGAAGGTCATACCCCACCGGTATCCATTTCTGTTGATTGACCGGGTTACCGAGGTAAAGGATGGTGAATACATCAAGGGATACAAGAATATCACCGTCAATGAAGAACTTTTCTTGGGACATTTTCCCGAGGACCCGGTTTTCCCCGGCGTGCTGATCATCGAAGCCATGGCCCAGCTGGGGGCCTACCTGATTCTCCGTTTTTTTCCGGAGGATAACCGCCTGGCCTACTTTGCCGGTCTGGAGAAAGTCCGGTGGAAACGACCGGTGGTACCCGGTGACCGGTTGGACATGGTGGTCCGGATCGCCCGCGACCGGGGTACCTTCGTGGTGATGGAAGGGGAAGCCAGTGTGGATGAGGAAATTGCGGCCACTGCCACCATGATGGCCGCTATCGCCAAAAAATGAGTTCTTTGATCCATCCCACCGCCATTATTGATCCCGCCGCAGAGCTGGGCCAACGGGTGGCAGTGGGTCCGTACTCCATTGTCGGCCCCGGGGTGAAGATCGGGGATGATTGCGAGATTATGCATCACGTAATAGTGGAGAAGAATACCGAACTGGGCCGGGGGACCCGACTTTACCCCTTCTGTTCAGTGGGTACCGACCCCCAGGACGTGACCTATCGGGGAGAGCAAACCCATGTCACCATCGGTGAAAAAAACGTGATCCGGGAATTTGTGCAGATCAATCGGGGAACGCCCAAGGGCGGGGATTACACCCGGCTGGGAGATGAAAATTTCATCATGGCCTACTCTCACATTGCCCATGACTGCCAGATCGGAAACCAGGTTGTGCTGATCAACGGGGCCACCCTGGCCGGGCATGTGGAGGTGGAAGACCAGGCGGTAATCGGTGCTTTTTCTTCGGTCCACCAGTTTGTCCGGATCGGGAAAAACGCCTACATCGGCGGATATACCATTGTCCTGCAGGACATTCTTCCTTTCTCCAAGATCGCCCAGACCCGGGATTTCTATGATTTTTACGGTCCCAATGCGATCGGTATGCGGCGGGCCGGCCTGGACAGCGCCATGGTAAGATCGGTCAGAGATATCTTCGATATCATCTATCGGCAGGACCTGAATACCCGGCAGGCCCTGGACAAAATCCGGAAGGATTACGCCGATCACCCGGCGGCCCGGACCATCCGTGATTTTATCGAGAAGAGCAAGCGCGGCCTTTTAAAAAATTTCCGGATGACCAAGGACCGGCCGAATCACCAGCCAAAATGAAAGTCGGCATTATCGGTACCGGTTCCATGGGGAAAAACCACCTGAGGGTGGTGGACCAGACACCGGGATTGACCCTGGCCTGCGGAGTGGATACCGACCCGGTGGTCCTGGAAGAAAGGTGCAGGTCCCATGGTATCCCCGGTTTTGCCCATTATTCGAAGGTCAAGGATCTGGTGGACGCGGTCATGGTTTCCACTCCCACCGAGAACCATTACGAAATTGCCCGGTTCTTTCTACAGAACCGCAAGCATGTTCTGGTGGAAAAACCCATCACCACCCGGGAGGCCCAGGCCCGGGAATTGATTGACCTGGCCCGGAAAAACGGTGTTTCTTTGGCCGTCGGCCACCTGGAACGGTTTAATCCCGCGGTTCAATATGCGGAAAAGGTGGTGGACCATCCGCTGTTTATCGAGATCCAGCGGTTGGGGCCCTTTACCCGGCGCTCGGTTGACGTCGATGTCATCATGGATCTGATGATCCATGATCTGGACATGATCCTCCACTGGGACCCATCGGAAATCCGGGACATCCGGGCCGCCGGAATTCCCATCATATCTGACAAGATCGATATCTGCAACGCCCGGATCGAGTTCGAGTCGGGAATGGTCGCAAATATCACCGCCAGCCGGGTATCCCAGAAGAAGACCCGGAAACTGCGCATTTTTCAGAAAAGCTGCTACCTGTCCATCGATTACAAGAAAAAAAGAGTCAAAGAGTTTCAACTCAAGGATGGGGTTATTGCCGAGAATCTGCCGGCAATCGAAGAACAGGAACCCCTGATGAACATGTGGCGGAATTTTTTATTGACCGTTACCACCGGAAGAAATCACAATGTAACCGGGATCGAAGGCCTGAACGCCCTGAAACTGGCCCGGCGCATTTCCGCCCGCACGCGGCGTCAATAGAATTTGGATACCCTCAACCAGTATATCGGACGATTGTGCCGGGAAAACCGATTGCCCGGGGTTACACTCCTGGTGGCGGATCACCGGGGGGTTATACTGGAAAATCAGTGGGGCAACCGTTCGGTGTTCCCGGAGACGGTCCCCCTGATCCCCGGGACTCTGTACGACGTGGCCTCTCTGACCAAACCCCTGATCACGGCCCTGCTGATGCTGAAGGTGGCGGCCCGGGACCGGCTCCCCCTGGAAACTCCGGTCTGCCGGATTCTTTCCGGATTTCATCCCAAAATCCGGGTGATCGACCTGCTGACCCATCGGTCCGGTTACCCGGCCTGGTATCCCCTTTATCTCGACGGAGATGAATACCTGCCCACCCTCAGGAGGTTGCCTCTTCGTTGGGCCCCGGGACGACGGGTGCATTATTCCTGCCTGGGGTATATCCTGCTGATGGCCGTCATTGAAACCATTACCCGTCGGCCTTTCAGGGATTGCGTCGGGGAAATGATCATCCGACCCCTGGGCTTGAAGCGGACCTTCCTGGGGAACCTGTCGGCAGCCGTCAAACGCAATTACCCGGTTGCCCCCACAGAACAGGGCAATGGATTCGAACGGCAAAAGGCCCGACGGGTGGCGCCCGCCCGGGCGGAGGCTTTCTCCTGGCGGAAGGGGATGATCGAGGGAGAGACCCATGACGGCAATTCTTTTTACCGGGGCGGGTGCGCCGGCAACGCCGGCCTTTTTACCACCGCCCGGGATCTGTACCAGCTGTCTTTGCAGGTGGATCCAAAAACCACCCGGCTGTTGACTCCCGCCACCGCCCGGTTGTTCTGGCAGAATTTTACCCCCTCAAGATTCAGCCATCGCACCGCCGGATTCAAGCTCAATACCCCTTTTTTCCACCGGGAAGCCCGTTCCCTGGCATCGCCCGCGATCGGTCACAATGGATTCACCGGTTGCAGCCTGTGGATAGAAAAGCAGACCCGGCGCCGTTACATCCTGATGTCCAATCGCGTACATCCCCGGGTCAGGGAGTCGGAGGATTTTAACCGGATTCGCCGGCGGATCCATCAAATACTGAAGAGAGAGGGATATTAGGGGCGGGGGCTATGGAATGAAAAGGGAATCGGCAGTTGATTTCGGAGGTGTTCAGTTTCGCATCGTGCGTCGACAGGTTAAGTATACCCGGATTATTTACCGGAAGAAGGATCCGGTGGCCATCATTCCCCCGGGGGTATCCCCCCGGGGGGTTTTCGAACAGAACCGGGAGCGGATCACCCGGAAAATCGATGCCTTCCGGCAGGCTGTGCAGGAAGCTGCCCGACTGAAAGTCTGGCATTACAGTCCCGAGAAGTTTGATTCCCTGCTGGCCGGCGCCCTTGCCGATCATTCCCGGTATCTGGGGGTGGAGGTTCGGGAGGTGAAATTGCGAAAGATGAAACGGCGCTGGGGAACCTGTTATTCAGACGGTAAAATCATATTGAACCGAACGATTTGCCTGCTACCTCCCCGGTTGATCTCTTTCATCGTATTTCATGAGCTCTTGCATATGCGGTTCAGGAATCATGGTCGGGAGTTCAGGGAAGCGATTCGACGCAGATTTCCCGATTACCGGGACATCAACCGGTCGTTTCGCTTGTACGGTTTGCGGCTGCTGGGGGATTGAGAATGAAGAGACGGAATCCGAGGTTGATTATATTCGGCGGCAGCGGGCTGATCGGATCCGCGCTGGCCTTGAGCCAGGCTTCCCGGTACCGGGTGACCGTGGTCACCCGTCCCTCTTCCCGCTTTAATCCAAAGGATTCGCGGATTGAGGTGGTTCCCTGGGATTACCGGGAGCATGAGACAATCCTCTCTCTGATGGCCGGTAAATATCTGCTGGTGAACCTGGTCGGGGAGAACCTGGCCGGCCGGCGATGGAACCGGAAAAAGAAGGCGGCTATTTTATCCTCCCGTCTTTTTTTACCCGGGATTCTGACCGGAATCCTGCCGAAAGCCAGGACCCTCCCCCTGGCTTACCTCCAGGCCTCTGCCATCGGATTTTATCCCAACCATTCCGAGTTGTCGCAGGTGGAGGAAGCCCTGCCCGGTCGGGGGTTTTTATCGCGGGTCACCGCTGAGTGGGAAGCGGCGGCCGGTCCCATCGATATGATGGGGGTTCGCACTCTCTTATTTCGATTCGGCCTGGTCCTGTCCCGGGAAGGGGGGATACTGCCCAGGCTCTGGCTGCCCTACCGGTTTTTTATGGGAGCCGGTCTGGGATCCGGCAGGGAATGGATCTCCTGGATTCATATTTCTGATTTGATCCGGGCGGTAGAATTTCTGATCGCCCGGGAGGAAAAAAAAGGGATATACAATCTCACCAGTCCCGAACCGGTACGGTCCGGGGAATTTTATCGCACCCTGGCCCGGACCATCAAACGTCCCCTTTGGTTCAGAGTGCCGGGATTTGCTCTGCGCCCGGTGTTGGGCGAGATGGCAGATGAAACCCTGTTGTCCAGCCGGAAGGTAATTCCCTGTGGACTGATGAAATCGGGTTTCAAATTCCGGCATCCTCACCTGGAAGACGCGCTGCATGATCTGCTGATTCCTTCCCCGGGCTGAATCCCGGGGGAGAAAGCTGCCGGGATTCCCTGCCGTCTACTCTGTTTTTTCCCGATGATCTACCAGGAAATACCCCATAATCAGAACTTCGGGGGTGATGACCTTGATGCGGAAATACTCATAATCCTTGAGAAATTCTTTGCGGATACGGTACTGGAAATTTTTGGCCGAACCTTCATAAGGCTTGGTCACCGCCAGTTCTTCAAAGAGACGTTCTCCTTTCCCGTCGGATACGATGAAATAGTAGGACGGTTCCCGATTCTCCAGCTTCACCTGATAGTGTCCCCGGCTGTAGGTCTTCTGATCATGTAGAAAATCTCTGGGGAAATGAACCTTGCCCAGGTCCAGATCTTCCAGTTGAACGGTGAAAGTGAAGAATGCCCCAATAATGCCAATCAGGGAGATTGTGAGTATTTTCTTCATCTTTATTCTCCTTCCGCAGGGATCAAATTTCGCCGAAAAGCGGATCAATCGATTCCTGTTTTCAGCCCGACGGACCTTTTGTCATTATTATAAGATACCAGAAATTAAAAAGTCAAGTGACCGGCGGTCCCCCAAATGTTTAAAAAATGACACATGGCAGTCAAAAATTTGACTATATTTGGCAATTCGCCGGCATAAATTGTGGCTTAAAAAAAATAAATTATCCGATAATTGGTTGATATTCCTGGCTTTTTATCGACTTTGACTTTTTTTTCACGGTTCTGGCATCATTATTGCGTGTTTACCAAGAGGGAGGTGCGTATGATCCTTGACTGTCGTTTACGTAAATCGTTGCAACGGGAACTTTCAGAAAGGGTCTGTCCTGATTGCGAAAGCAAACCCGGAACCGCTCCCGGGATCGCCAACCTTCCCCAGTTTGCTACCTGCAGGCTGACCATACGAACTGACGGTCAGGAAGAGGTGATCCTGGAAAAGAAACAGAGACACCACACCCCGGTTTCAATACTCGAGGGTGAAAAGGATAAGGAGGTGATCGGGGTGAATCACCGACATTACAATATCGTGGTGCAGTTTCTGGCCAGGGAACTGGCCCACCTGAAAACGCTGCTCCATACCGCGGTCCGGTAACTCCGGTTATCCGCCGTTTTTCCCCTGCCGGGGATCCTTGCCGGATTTTCTTCCGGATTTGACAAATTGATTTTTATGAATTAGTCTGTAAAAAAAAAGGAGGAAATGATGACCAAAAGGGGTTGGTGGGCCATGGGGGCCATCGTTGTGCTGCTTGTTTTTCCCCGTCCGGTTCAGTGTGCCCGGACGGGCGGTCTGGAGGGAAAGGTCACCGCTGTTACCGGAGTATGTGTCAGTGGCGCCCGGGTGACTGCCAGAAGGGATCAGGACCGGGTGGAATTCACCACCCTGACCGATTCTTATGGGTATTACCTGTTCAGGGAACTGACCGCCGGTGAATATGAGGTATGGGCGGAGAAGAAAGGATTTCTGCCCGCCAGTCCCGCGCGGGTTTCGGTAGTGGAAGAACAGGTAGTCGAGTTGAACCTGGTCATGGAAGCGGTGACCGGAGAAGAGCGGGAAAAGAAGGTTCTCCGGGTGGAGGCAGAAGTGGCAGGCGGACGGCAACCGGACGGTGCCCTGCCGCCTTCCCCGGTACGGATGGGGGTACCCCGTCCGGCGGTTTTCGGGGAATACAATACCGAAGAATATCAGCGGATTTATGAGAACCGGTTCCAGCTGTCCCTGATCCATCCGTTGTCCACCTTCTCCATCGATGTGGACACCGCTTCCTATGCCAATGTGAGACGGTACCTGAAGAACAACCGCTGGCCTCCCCCCGATGCCGTACGGGTGGAAGAGATGATCAATTACTTTGACTACGATTTTCCGTTGCCCGCCGGCCCGCATCCCTTCGGGGTGTATACGGAGGTGGGGATCTGTCCCTGGAATCAAGATCATCAGGTGGCGCTGATCGGGATCACCGGCCGGAAGATAGAAAAAATCCCCCCATCCAACCTGGTTTTTCTGCTGGATGTTTCCGGTTCCATGCGATCTTCGGACAAGTTGCCCTTGATCAAGAGGGCCTTGTGGCTGCTGGTGGAAAACCTGGAATCCCGGGATCGGGTGGCCATCGTGGTTTATTCGGGTGCCGCCGGATTGGTGCTGCCACCGACCCCCGGAGACCAGAAGGAAAAGATCCGTCAGGCGGTAGACCAGTTGAGAGCCGGGGGCTCTACTGCCGGTGGCGCCGGGATTCAGCTGGCGTACCAGATTGCCTTGCAGAATTACATCAGGGAAGGCAACAACCGGATTATCCTGGCCACCGACGGAGATTTCAATGTGGGGGTCTCCAGCAGTTCAGAGCTGGTCCGAATGGTCGAGGAGAATAGAAAGCAGGGTGTGTACCTGACCGTCCTGGGGTTTGGCACTGGTAACTACAAGGGAAGCCGGATGGAACAGCTGGCGGATAAGGGGGATGGAAATTATTATTACATAGACAGCATTCTGGAGGGAAAGAAGGTTTTTACCGACGAGTTGCGGGGCACATTGTTCACCATTGCCCGGGATGTCAAAATCCAGGTGGAATTCAATCCCGCCAAGATCAAGGCCTATCGGCTGGTGGGATATGAAAACCGAAAGCTCAGCCGGGAGGATTTTTCAGATGATCAGAAGGATGCCGGTGAACTGGGCAGCGGCCATCGGGTCACCGCACTGTACGAACTGATCCCCTACGGCGCCAGCGAAAAGGTGAATGGAGAAGAAGAACTGAAATACCAGGAGACCCGCATCAAAAAGGCGGCCTTTCAGAGCCGGGAGTGTATGACCGTAAACCTCCGGTACAAAAAGCCCGGGGGGGACCGCAGTATTCTTTTGAGCCTCCAGGTTCCCCACCAGATCGCCTCCCTGGAGAAGATGACTTCGGATTTCAAATTTGCCCTGGCGGTGGCCCAGTTCGGGATGCTGCTGCGGGATTCGGAGTTTGCCGGGAGCGCCTCCCTGCAGAAGGTCCTGCAGATGGCCCGGGAGACAAAGGGGAATGATTATTTCGGGTACCGGGCGGAATTCATCCAGCTGGTGGAGCTGGCCCGGTTGCTGGACCGGGAGAAGTAGGGGAAGGGGTGGGAAAAAGGGAATCATTACGGTACAATAAAACCGTGGTGCGCGATAATGATCCGGGGGCGTACAGATTCCCTGACGCGGGCTGGATTGATTTTACAAGGAAAGAGCGCCGATCGTGCCGGTCTGAACATCGGTGCTGGGTCCTGTACCCCCCGGAATTTCAAACCAAGGAGTTGAAATGAAACCGACACCCATCGATGCCAGGACCGTATACGAGAATATCAAAGCCATGAATCTGCAGAATGTGGGCACGGCCTCTATTCGTGAAATCAACCGGATCGTTTTGAATACCATCGAGAAAACCGGATCTCCCTACATCCGGATGGAAATGGGAATCCCCGGACTTCCTCCTCCCCAGATCGAAATTGAAGGAGAGATCAATGCCCTGAAGGAAGGAGTCGGATCCACCTATCCGCCCTTCGATGGAATTCCCCAGCTCAAGGGTGAAATTTCCCGGTTCATCCGGAATTTCCTTAATATCGGGGTCAACCCCGCCCACTGCCTGCCTACCGTGGGTTCCATGCAGGGATGTTTCATGGCCATGATGGTCTGTGGCCGCCGAAAGCGCGGTAAAAACCGGATACTGTTTATCGACCCCGGATTTCCGGTAAACAAAAAGCAGGTAAAAGCGCTGGGACTGCCCAGCGATACCTTCGATATCTATGATTACCGGGGCAGCGCTCTTGAAAAAAAATTGGAAAGCCATCTCCGCCGGGAGGATGTGGCGGCCCTGATCTATTCCAATCCCAACAATCCCGCCTGGATCTGTTTCACCGAGGAAGAATTGAAGATCATCGGGGAGCTGGCCAGCCGCTACGGGGTGGTGGTGATGGAAGATCTGGCCTATATCGGTATGGATTTTCGGGAAGATTATTCCCAGCCGGGTCAGCCGCCTTTCATCCCCACCGTGGCCAACTACACCGATCAGTATATTCTGCTGATCTCCAGTTCGAAATCCTTCAGCCTGGCCGGGCAGAGGATCGGGATGACCGCCATCTCCGATACGCTTTTTGGATCAAGGTCGGAGGGGCTGGTGGAATATTTTGACACCGATCATTTCGGCAAGGCCTTTATCTTCGGGGCCCTTTATACCCTCAGCGCCGGTGTGGCCCATTCCACCCAGTACGGTCTTACCGAACTTTTAAAGGCCACCAACGATGGACGGTACAATTTCCTTGAACCGGTACGGGTTTACAAAGAACGGGCGGGAGAGATGAAAAAGATCTTTCTGGCCAATGGATTCCACCTGGTGTATGACCGGGATGTGGACCGGGAGCTGTCCGACGGATTTTATTTCACCGTCGGGTATCCGGGGCTCACCGGCAGCCAGCTGGTGGAGGAGTTTCTCTATTACGGGATCAGTGCCATCGCCCTGGGAACCACCGGCAGCACCCGGGAAGGAATCCGTGCCTGTGTATCCCTGACCTCAAAAGACCAGTTTCCCCTCCTGAGGGAGCGACTGAAGCGGTTCCATCAGGACCACCAGGGTGGAAATTTCCTGGCTGCCCGGGAGGCCGGGAAGACATTCGGCTGATCAAACATCCCGGGTGTTTGTCAGGTGGTAGAGATTGAGGCGTCGTAGATCCGCATCACTGACACGGACGGAGAAATTGCCGTAGGTCAGGGTCTTTTTCCGGCGTTTCAGCAGGTGTCCCTCCCGGGACAGATCAATGGTTTGGATGGGTTTTCTGAATCGGTAGATGACCAGCCTGTCCCCCTCCCGGCAAAGGCAGGCGGGAGAATTGCTCCGCTGCCAGCCTTTCCGGTAGGTTACCATCACATCCCGGGTGCAAAGCCGCAGGATTCCGTCGGTTTGGGGGGGCGGGGGCCGGGTGGCCAGGTGAAAGATGAGGTATACCAGGCCCAGGCTGACGAAAAGGATCAGGGTGAACATCAGCAGGAAAATCACCGACGGCTGGATGGTGAAAAAGGAAATCTCGGCTCCCGGCACCGGGAGGGCCGCTTCCAGGGAGGAAGAAACGGTTTCCCCGTCGATCTCAAGGTGGGTCAGCAGCTGGTGAAACAGATGCAGCTTGAAATCCAGGGTGGAGTTGGACACCATATCCAGCCAGTAGATCCGTTCTTTGTGGATAAAAATCGCTGCCAGGATGTAGCCCTTGGATTTTTTCCGCAGCACGTAGACTCCCCGGTCAAAAAGGGGAATGTCTTTTTTCAGCTGGTAGCGGTCATAGGCGTTCTCCAAGAGGGGATCCAGGTGGGCATGGGGATCGGGGTAATGTCGCGCCAGCACCCGCAGGTCCCCCCTGAACTGAAACCCCTCCCATCCCTGGCTGGTATAGGAGCGATAATCATCAGAAGGGAATAGGGAACGAATTCCCAGCCCGGGGAGCTGGACCCAAACCGGTTCGGGCATGAGCCGGTTTAAAAAAAGGTATACTCCCCCCATCACCAGCAGATTTACCAAAAATATCATCGCCAGGATTTTTTTCATGCTGCCCATGCTTCCATTTTACCAGCGGATCTTTTTTTTTTCCACAGCAAAAGGCTCCCGAAAGCGGGGGATTTGGGAACTCGGAGAATCGGGCCCAGGCACCGGAAATCGGACCGAATCCTACCCTGTCGGTTGCATAAATTCCGCCCTTGGTTTATGATAATCCATGGCTGTCAAAAAGATCCTCTCCTGGAATGTCAATGGCATCCGGGCCGCCCATAAAAAGGGACTGCTGAAAGTGATCCGGGAACTGGATGCCGACTGGGTGTGCCTGCAGGAGACCAAGGCCCAGATTGAACAGCTTCCCGGGGACCTGCGGAACATCCCGGGGTATCACGGCCATTTTTTTTCAGCCCGCCGTCGCGGGTATTCCGGAGTGGCGACCTTCTGCCGCTCCCGGCCCGGTTCCATCCGTGAAGGAATGGGAGTGGAAAACTTTGACCTCGAAGGGCGGGTATTGACCCATGATTTTCCCGAATTCAGCCTGATCAACTGTTATGTGCCCAACGCCCAGCCGGAACTGGCGCGTATCGATTACCGGCAGGCCTTCAACGATGTCCTCAGGGATTATGCCCGTTCCCTGGCCCGGAACCGGACGGTGGTGATCTGCGGCGATCTCAACGTGGCCCACCGACCCATCGATCTGAAGAATCCCCGGGCCAACGAGAAGAATCCCGGCTACTCGATCCAGGAGCGGACCAAGTTCGAAGAATTGCTGGCGGACGGGTTTATCGATACTTTCCGCCACCTTTACCCCGATCGGGTCAGCTACACCTGGTGGTCGTACCGGTTCAACGCCCGGCAGAAGGACATCGGATGGCGGATCGATTATTTCCTGATCTCGCGGGGTGGGATTTCCCGGGTGAAGGACGTGATCCATCACCAGGAAATCATGGGCAGTGATCACTGCCCCCTGACCCTGGTCCTGGAATCATAGGATAACCCCCTTTTTCGGTTCTCTGCTTCGATCTTTGGGGAATTCTTCCGCTACGGCAGTTGACATCAAAACCCCATCCTGTGGTAAAATACAATATGCTGGGTCTGATTATCAAACAGTTTTTGTCTTCCCGGGAGCAGGGTCAGAACCCGCCTGCAGGGGTGAACCGGGAGGACAAACTCAAGGTGGCCGCCGCGGCCATTTTTCTGGAGATCGCCCAGAGTGATTCTCATTTCGCCCGGGAGGAGTTCACCGCCATCAGGGAAATTCTCAAGAGCAGTTTTCAGATCCGGGAGGAAGACATCCGGGAGATTATCCGGGTGGCCCAGGAGGAGCGGAAAAAAAGCACCGACCTTTACCGCTTTACCAACCTGATCAACGAGCATTTAACCAGGGAAGAAAAACTGGGGATGATGGAAAAGATCTGGCAGGTGGTCTACGCCGATGGAATCATGCATAAGTACGAAGATTACCTGGCCCACAAGCTGGCCGCTCTTTTAAGATTGAACCATGCGGAAATGATTGCGGCGAAGATGAAGGTCAAGCAGGCAAAGGGCCTTTGATATTCCGCAACGCCATCATTTTTTTAACCCGTCGCTGCCCGCTGGGATGTAACAGCTGCAATGTCGGGGCAACGGCCAGTCCGGGAGCGGACCTTTCTTTGGACCAGCTGGATCGTTTTTTCGCCCGCCAATCCCGGTATTCCCTCACGGAACACCTGATATGGACCGGGGGCGAACCCTTCGAATCGGTGGAAAGGCTGGAATATGGAATAAAGGCTGCCGCCCGGCTGGGGCTGCAATCCGAGGTCCTGACCAGCGGCTCCTGGTACCGGGTCAACCCCGGTTACCTGGAGTGGATGAAGGGAATGGGAGACTTTTCTCTGCGGATCAGCCTGGACGGGGAGCACCAGTCCCGGGTTCCGTTGGGAGAGATTTTTGACCTGATCGGGGCGGGACTCGGACTGGGACTTGCGATCAACTTTACCCTCCGGGACATTCCCGGCCAGGATTTTGATATATGGAAAGTAAAAAGTATGATCCTGCAGAAATTTCCGGGGTTAAAGGACAGTTCCCGTCGCTTTCACGTGATTCCCCATTTTTACACCCGCCGGCAGGGAAAGGGACCGGTGCAGGTAGTGGGACAACGGTGGCGGCGGCCCTGTGATCAGATCGGACGGGACCTGATCATCGGCAACGACGGCCGGGTCTATCCCTGCTGCGGGATATTTCAACACCCGGAGTATCGCCGGCTTTCCCTCGGCGCCATCGAAGATCTGCAATTGACCGAACTTTTGGAATTGCTGCGCAAGCGGCCGGATCTGGACCGTCTGCAGTCCCTGGGTCCGGCGGCGGAGTTGGAACGTCTCGGATTGCGGGTCGACGAACTGGATTGGCCGGTGATCCAAAATCCCTGCGATATCTGCTTTGCCCTCTGGAATCGCCGTTCTCCCGGGGATATTTGCACTGCCGGGCCGGATTGATTATAATGGAATACCTTTACCTGACAAATTCAAGATACGGGAGGTGACCGTGGGCGCACCCAGACCCAAAAATGCACCGGCAAAGATGAAACCCGCCGGCAAATTCAAAACCCTTTCCGCCGATCGCCTGAAGTGGACCTGCCGACTGGACCGCTACCCGATCACATCCACGCGCCAGGGGCGGCTGATTCCGGATATCATCGGACAGCCGCGGGGAGTCAAAGCCCTGAAACTGGGACTGGATATCGACAGCCGGGGATACAATATCTTTGTGGCGGGTCTATCCGGTACCGGCCGGAAGACCGCGGTCCAGACCCTTTTGAAAAATACCGAACGGTACCGCCGGATTCCCGACGACAAACTCTACGTTTATAATTTTGAAAACCCGGATACCCCGCTGCTGATCCGGTTGCCCGCCGGACAGGGGAAGCGGTTTCAAAAAGATATGGAAGAATTCATCAATTTCCTGATTTCCAACATCGCCAGCGTTTTTGAGGGAGAAGAATATGTCACCAAAAAAAAGGAAATCGTCAACCATTTCCAGGACCAGCAGCGGGCCCTGATCAAGAAATTTGAGAAGCAGATCAGCAAGGAAGGCCTGGCCCTGACCCAGACCCAGATGGGGCCCATCGTTCGCCCCTCCCTCCTGCCGCTCTTCAAGGGAAAACCGATCAATTTCGAACAGCTTTCCCTGCTGAAAAACAAGGGGGAGCTTACCGAAGACCAGGTCAACCGGATGGAGGAAAAGGTCAAGAAGTACAGTGAAAAGATGGTGGAGATTTTCAAGAAGATCCGCTCCCTGGAGCGGAAGGCCCAGGAAAAAATGAAAAAACTGGACATCGAAATGATTACGCCTCTGGTGGACCTCCAGCTGCAGGAAATCAAAGAGCGCTACGCCTCCCCGCGGATCGAGGAGTACCTGGACAACGTCAAGGAGAGCGTACGGGACAACCTGGGCCGGTTCCAGAAGAAGGAAAGTCAGCAGACTCCCCAGAACCGCCTGCAGAACATGATTTCCAAGGATCCATTTATCGATTACCGGGTGAATCTTCTGGTAGACAACGACCGGCTCAAACATGCGCCGGTCATTTTTGAAACCTCACCCAAATACAACAACCTTTTCGGAACCATTGAAATTACCCCGGAGAAATTCGGTCAGATTCTGACGGATTTCACGCGGGTCAAAGCCGGTTCCCTGCTGAAAGCCGACGGGGGATTTTTGATTGTGGATGCCCTGGATCTTCTGATGGAACCGGGGGTATGGGACGGTTTGAAACGGGTATTGAAGAACGGGCGGATCGAGATCCAGGTACTTTCTTCCATTTATTCCCTGTCGGTTACCGCCATGAAACCCGAACCCATCCGCTGTGATGTCAAGGTGGTGATCGTGGGAGATCCGTTTATCTACCACCTTCTTTATGCCCAGGATCAGGAATTCAAGAAGATCTTCAAATTGCGGGCAGATTTTGACTCGGAGATGAAGATCACGCTGCCCGCCGTTCGGGATTATGCCAATTTTTCCACCCGGATCGTCAAGGATGAAGGATTGCTGCATCTGACCCAGAAGGCCGTGGGTGTCATCCTGGAATACGGAGTCCGCATGGCGGGTCGCCAGAACCGTTTGTCCACCCAGTTCAACCGGGTGGCGGATATCATCCGGGAAGCCGATTACTGGGCGAAAAAGGATGGGAAGAAGAGTATCACACCGGAATACGTGCGCAGGGCGGTGGATGAAAAACAGGACCGCAAGCGCCTGGTAGAGGAAAAGATCCAGGAAAGGATCCAGGACAAGTCCATATTGATCGCCACCGAGGGAAGATGTATCGGTCAGGTCAACGGTCTGTCGGTCCATGATATGGGGGATTACGCCTTTGGACGGCCTTCCCGGATTACCGCCACCGTCTCCGTGGGAAACGCCGGGATTATCAATATCGAACGGGAAGCCCAGCTCAGTGGTCGGATTCACCACAAGGGGGTGTTGATCCTTTCCGGCTTTCTGCGTCACCGGTTCGCACAGAACAAACCCCTGATTCTCAGTGCCAGCATCTGTTTTGAGCAGTCCTATTCCGGAGTGGAGGGAGATTCTGCCTCTTCGACGGAAATATATGTACTGTTGTCCTCCCTTGCCGATATTCCCCTCCGCCAGGATATCGCGGTGACCGGTTCGGTCAACCAGCACGGAGAAATTCAGCCCATCGGAGGGGTGAATGAGAAGATCGAAGGCTTTTTTGAGGTCTGTCGGCTGGTGGGGTTCACCGGTACCCAGGGAGTGATTATTCCTCATCAGAACAGCAGCGATTTAAACCTGCATCGGGAGGTCATCGACGAGGTGAAGAAGGGCCGATTCCATATCTATCCGATCCGCCGGATCGAGGAAGGAATCGAGATTCTCACCGGATACAAGGCCGGGATTATCCGGGCCGATGGCACTTACCCGGCGGGCACCGTGTTTGCCCGGGCCGATCAAAAACTCAACCGTTTCGCCGGTTTGTATCGGAATTATATCGGCCGGGATTCGCTTTCCGGTGGAGGGGGGAATGAATGAATTCCCGCAAGGTCCGGTGCTGGATTCTGGTCTTCCTGGGGATCGGATGGGCAATGGAAGCCATTGAAGGAGAATACCGTTACCGCGAGGTCCGTGACCGCAAGGAAACTATCCATACCTTTCAGGTCGAGCGGCAGGGAGAGGGGTGGCGGATCTCCCTGGATTCCCGGGGAGAACAGGAGGTAATTCGCCAGGTCTTTCAACTGGAGAAAAACTGGGATACCCGGTTCTGGGAATTTATCCATGACCTGCAGAATACCCGTATCAAGGCCCGCCGCCGGGGTGGGATCATTACCCTGGAGGGGATCCACCGGGGAGACCGGATCCAAAAAAACTTTTCCATCGGCGATGATTTCTGGAACCAGCTTTTCCATATCGGCCTGCGTCCCTTTATCCTCTCCGGGGACAGGTCCATCACCTTTCAGGCCATCGGGACATCCGGCATCGGGGAGATGAAGATTGCCCGCTTTCGTGCGGTTCGAAAAGGGATTGAAACCATCCGGAGGGAGGGACGGGTGGTTCCCGCCGTCTACGTGACCCTGTCGCTGGCCGGTTTCCGGTCGGTTTTCTGGACCGGACATTACTGGTTTGAGAAAAATGGCGGGCTCTTTATCCGCTACCTGAATGAACCCGGCTCAGATCCCGCAAAGCGAAGCATTTTGCTGGAAGGTGAGACCGTGGCGCAGGACAATAACGGTCCGGCAAATTGATTTTTTCAGTGGTTTCATCTATAATTTTCATTTATCCAAATCCAAAAAGGAGAGTATTCGATGATTGATAAAGTCTGGAAAAATCCCCTGATTCTATTTCTTTTGATCGCGGCCCTGTTTGCTGACTGTGATACCCAATCCAAAAGGAGAGTGGCCAAATTGGAAGCTGGAAATGTATACCATGGATTCACCTTTGTCAAAGAGAAGGAGGTTGAAGAATACGCCGCCCTGGTCAGACTGTTTGAGCATAAAAAGAGCGGTGCCCGTCTGATCAAGGTGGAGACCGACGATGACAACAAAACCTTTGCCATCGCCTTTAAAACTCCTCCCCGCAGCGACAGCGGCACGCCCCATATCCTGGAACACTCAGTCCTCAACGGTTCCAAGAACTTTCCGGTTAAAAGCCCTTTTGATGTGATGGCCAAAAGTTCATTGCGCACTTTCATCAACGCGATGACGGCCAGCGATATGACCGTCTACCCGGTCAGCAGCCGCAATCACAAGGATTACCTGAATCTGATGCACGTATATCTCGATGCGGTGTTTTTTCCCCTGATCTACGATGATCCCCGTATCTTCAAGCAGGAAGGGTGGCACTACGAGCTGGACAGCGCCGATGCAGAGTTGACCATCAAAGGGGTGGTATACAACGAGATGAAAGGCGCTTTCTCTTCGCCCACCCGGGAGTTGGATTACGTGGTCAGCCAAGGCCTTTTTCCCGACACCGGTTACGGATTCTCCTCCGGCGGGTATCCCCCGGCGATTCCCAGCCTTACTTATGAGCGGTTTCTCGACTTTCATCGCCGCTACTACCACCCGGCCAACAGTTACATCATGGTGTACGGTGACCACGACCTGATGAAAGAACTGGAGTTCATCGACCGGGAGTACCTGTCCAAATTTGACAAAATAGAAGTGGATTCCACCATCCGGTTGCAGGAGCCTTTCGAGGAGATGAAGGTGATCAGCGCTGAATATCCCATACCGGAGAGTGGCAGCGAGGCCGATCAGACCTATCTCAACCTCAGCTTTGTCACCGGGCTGGGCAAGGATCGTGAGCTGGCCATGGCCATGAATATCCTTTCCTCCGCTCTGGTCAATCAACCCGGCACCCCGATTCGAAGGGCCCTGCAGGACGCGGGGATTGGAAAAGAGGTGAGGGGGTATGCCGATGACACCAAGCAGAGTGTTTTTTCCCTGACCGTGGAGAAGGCCAATCCCGGGGACCGGGACCGTTTCCGGGAGGTGGTATTCAGCACCCTGCGCAAGGTGGCTGCGGAGGGTCTGGACAAACGGGTGGTGGAAGGGCTGATTAACCGAATGGAATTCCAGCTCCGGGAGCCTCGCAGCGGCTACCAGGGCCTGATGGTCGGTATCCTGGCGCTCAATGGATGGATGTATGCCGATGATCCGTTTTTAACCATCGGGTACAAAGCCCAGTTGGAAGGACTCCGGGAAAAATTGAAAACGGATTATCTGGAAAAGATCATCCGGGAAAAGTTGATCGACAATCCCCACAGCCTGTTGACGGTGCTGGAACCCCGCAAAGGGCTGATGGAAGCGGGTCAGCAGCAACTGCGTGAGGAACTGGCCGATTACCGGGCCACTCTCAGCGAGGAGCAGATCCGGGAACTGGTGGCGCAGACGGAAGCTCTCAGGGAATTCCAGCAGACCCCGGATTCCAGGGAAGCGCTGGATAAGATGCCCCTCCTGACCCTGGAGGACATCAAAGCCCGGACCGATTATTTCCGGATCGAACCCCGGCAGGAAGAGGGGGTACGGTTTCTGACCTACCCCACCTTCGCCAACGATATCGTCTACGCCCGGATGATCTTTGATGCCCGGGTGATCCCCCAGGAAATGATCCCCTACGTATCCCTGCTGTCCGAGGTCCTGGGCAAGCTGAACACCAAGAACTACTCGTACGGCGACCTGGACACCGAGATCAATATCCATACCGGCGGCATCCGGACGGACCTGGTGGTATACCAGGAAGACCGGGATCTTGAGAAAATCCGGCCCAAATTTGTGATTGAGGGGAAGGTGATGAATTACAAGATTCCCGAATTTTTAAAACTCTGCCGGGAAATAGCGGTCAATTCCAAGATCAACGATCCGGTTCGCCTGCGGGAAGTTCTGACCCGGCACCAGGCCAATCTGGAAGCCCGAATTGAACGTAACGGCCTGGGTGTGGCGATGGACCGGCTGGCCTCCTACTATTCCAACTCCGGTCAGTATGACGAACAACGCCGGGGATTGACTTATTATCGATTCGTTACCGGACTGGTCAACAATTACGAAGAGAATTCTTCGCAGATCATCAAAAATCTGCTGGAAACCGCCGGAACCCTTTTCAAAAAATCCAACCTGGAAATCGCGGTGACCGCGTCGGATAAAGACTTGGACCGTTTGATCCGGGAGATTTCCCTTTTCACCGGATCCCTGCTGGAAGGGAGCTCGGAAATGAGCGATTATTCCTTCGATTTCACCGCCAAAAATGAGGGGATCACCTCGGCCTCCAAGGTCCAGTATGTGGTACAGGGTTATGATTTCAAAAAACTGGGATATGATTACACCGGTCACATGGTGGTGATGAACCAGATACTATCCCGTGATTACCTCCACGAAAAGATCCGGGTAATGGGAGGGGCTTACGGAGGTTTTTCCGGATTGTCCGGGAACGGGACGGTCTATTTCGGCTCCTACCGGGATCCCAACCTCCAACAGACCCTCGAACATTACCAAAATGCCGCCGGATTCCTGGAAAGTTTCACCGCGGACGACACCGCCATGACCCGTCATGTCATCGGAACCATGGCCCGCTATGAGAGACCCTACACTGCCCAGATGAAGGGGGAATCCGCCCTGGAGAATTATTATGAGAATATCAGTGAGGAACAGGTGCAGCGGATTCGCCAGGAGATCCTCTCTACCACTCCTGCCGATATTCGGGAACTGGCCAAGATGGTATCGGAAATCATCGGCCGGGATTACTATTGCGTATACGGGAATGAGAGCAGGATGAGGGAGGCGGCGGAACTGTTTACCTCCCTGATTCCGGCCCGTCAGCAGTAAATTCCAGAAATTGCCCGAAAACCGGAAGGAAAAGGGCCCGGACGATTTCCTCCGCTTTTGTACTTGCAAAAGCGGGTGGGGGCTATTATATTTAAACCGGGAAATACCGGTGGTTTTTACAGGCAGAATGAAAAAGTGGCGGGTGGTTGCCTGCCTGGCCGGATTGCTGGCCTGGGGGTGGGCACAGAGCGGGGATCGGGATTTTTCGTCAGCCCGGGATCGGATGGTGCGGACCCAGGTGCGCGCCCGGGGGATTGCCCATGAGGGGGTACTGGCGGCCATGGGCCGGGTCAAACGGCACCTGTTCGTCCCGGAGGAGTACCGGGAGTATGCCTATGGCGATCATCCCCTCCCCATCGGTCATGATCAAACCATATCCCAGCCCTACATCGTCGCCCTGATGACCTCACTGATCGATCCCGATAAGGATGACCGGATTCTGGAAATCGGGACCGGATCCGGTTACCAGACCGCCGTTCTGGCCTCTATTGCCGGGAGGGTTTATTCGGTGGAAATCGTTCCCCAACTGGTCAAACGAGCCGCGAGGCTGTTGGAAAAACTGGGGATTCAGAACGTGGAAATCCGCCACGGGGATGGGTATCAGGGCTGGGAGGCCCATGCCCCCTACGACGGTATCCTGGTGACCTGCGCCCCCGGATTCCTTCCTCCCCGGCTTGTCCAGCAACTGAAGATCGGGGGCAAAATGTGCATCCCGGTGGGCCCCTCCTTTCGGATCCAGCAACTGCTGGTGATCACCAAAACCGGCCCGGATCAATACCAGACCCGCACGGTGGCCCAGGTCCGTTTCGTACCCATGGTGAAGGGCGATGACCGCCGGTAGTCAGATTCCCCAGAGGTTGCGCAGAATCCAGTAGGCCAGCACCAGAAAAAGGGCGAACCAAATCCACCGCCGATCGAATCCCCGAGCCAACCGATCTCCCCAAAAGAAGCGCAGGACGATCAGGATGAACAGGGGCAGGGCGAATATATTGGCAACAAAGGCCTCTTTGAGTCGCAGCTGGCCAACCAGCAGCATGGATCTGGTCATCCCGCAGCCCGGACAACGGGATTTGGTGATCAGGCGGAAGGGACAGATCGAGATGTCCGGTGCCCGGGCGTAAAGGTCGATGCCAAAGAAGTGAAAAAGAATCCCCGACGCCGTGACGGTCAGGATGACCGTCAGCAAGAAGAGGCTCAGCAGTTTTTCCGGGCGATTGGAGGGGATCATCTCTTCCGGAGGCAGTTCGGTTCAGGGCTGGACCAGGAGGTTGATTTCGTTCTGGTGCACACAGTCGGCGACGATCGACAATCCCACCACGGTGACCACCAGGCTGAGGACCGGCAAATTGGTGTTTTCCGGTTTGCCCATCTTTTTCTGGATTTCGACGATGGCGCTGCCCATCTTGTATTGATAATAAATATGATAGATCCCACAGGTGATGATGGACAGCACCAGCCACTTGGCAAAGTCAAATTCCGGTCGCCCGAGCAGGTGATTGCAGGCTTCCATCTGTCGGAAGTTCCAGTATAGGTTGAAAAGTCCACAGGTGATGAGGGTGAAGATCACGTAGGCGGGAATATTGATCACAAAATCCGGCCGGTTTCCCTTGGAGACGGGTTGGTTGCTGGCTTGGGTCATGGTAGCTCCTTTTTTTGTTCCATTATATCCTCTTGGTGATGATATGAAAAGCACGAACAGGGTGGTTCCGGGGGACCGCCGTCAACAAAGGCCGGTTCAGAGCAGGTACTCCAACCCCATTCCCACTCCCAGCAGCCGGATCTCTCCCTCGTCGTAATAGGGGTCGTCATAGGTTCCCTGCAGGTAAATTCTCAGACCGGAACGGAAAAAAAGGTGTGGCAGCATCTGGAATTTGATCCCTCCGATCAGGGAAACGGAGATCTGGAGGTCACTGTAAACCTGCCACCGGATTTCATCGGCATCAAGGTAATCGTATTCGGAATGAAAATGAAACCCCATCCCCATGCCGCAATAGACCGAAAACCGGTTTTGGTTGTCCAGCCGCCAGTCTACCAGGGCGTTGAAAGACAGGGTACTGATCTGCCGGTCGGTAATGGCCGGGGTATCATACTGCCCACCGGTGAAGTCGACCTCCAGGTTGACAAATCCCCGGTCCCAGAAATTGACACAGCTGTAACCGGCCCCGGCCAGCAGAGAGTAGACCTGGGTGGTCCTGCCGTCATGCAGGTCGAAATCCCAGGTCGAGGGGTAGTACCAGCTGCCGGTGCCCAGGGCGTAAAAGTAGACCCGGGGTTCGACAATCATCGCCTGCTGTTTTTCAGAGGCATTGGCCCAAACCGGCCCGAAACCCACCAGGCCGATCATCAGAAAAACCGATACCAGGTTTGTTTTCATTTTGCTCCTCGTCCGTCCATCATTCTGCCCCGGTGGAAAAACAGACCGGAACTTAACAGTTTATAAGCAATATGGTTGCCAGTGATTTCCCGCCTGGATGTCCGGATTTGGATACAGGCGGGAAATAAAGATGGGAATTGATAAAAAAGACCGGTTCATTTAATATTAGGTCAGGATGACCCATGATTATACCAGTCGGAACTGAAAAAGAGACCGTCAGACGGATGCCCTGGGTATCTTTTGGTATCATTATCCTCTGCTTTGTGATTCACCTGTTCATCATTACGGAAAACAAAAGTAAAATGCCGGTATACGCTGAAAAATCCAGCCGTTTCTTTTTTCTTTTTTTCACCCATCCCTATCTGGAGATGGACCCGCGGGTCAAAGACCGGATCAACCTTGAAGGAGGGAAACTGGAAGAGATCCTGGAAATGGTTCCCCGGCTTGCCCAGGTAAAACCTCCTCAGGATCCTTCGGTGGTTCGGGAGCAGCAGGAAGAACTGGATCGGAGGGCGGAGGAATTCATCCGGGCGATGGATGAACTGCCCTTCCGCCGGTATGGTTTCATTCCCCAGCGCAGACGCCTGTTCAATTCGGTATCCTACGCCTTTGTCCACGGCGGCTGGATGCATCTGCTGTTCAACCTCTACCTGTTTTACCTGCTGGGCTATTGTATCGAGGATGCCTGGGGGAGAATCATCTTTACCGCCTTTTACATCCTGGGGGCCGTGATATCGGCCTATATGTACGCCTTTCATTTCCCGGATTTTGCCGGTCCCCTGATCGGTGCTTCCGGAGCCATCGCCGCGGTCATGGGGGCATTTTTGGTCCGGTTCTGGAAGATGAAGATTAAATTTGTCTGGATTTTCTGGTTTATTTACGGGGGGGTTTTCAAAGCCACCGCCTGGGTGGTCCTCCTGATCTGGCTGGTCATCCAGGTACTCAATGCCGGATTCCAGCAGTCGATGATGAAAGATTTCGGCCTGAAAGGAGGCGGAACCGCTTACTGGGCCCATGTCTGGGGTTTTATCTTCGGAGCGGTGGTTGCCTGGACGATGAAATATTTCAAGGTGGAGGAGCGGTATGTCAGCCCTTCGCTGGACCGGAAGGATCGTTATGTGGACAGCCGGTACGCCCTCTTCAACGAGGCACTGCAGCTTCGGGAAGAAGGGAAAATCGCCGAAGCTTTTGAAAGGATGATCCGGGCGGTGGAGCAGGATCCCCTCAACGAGTCGGCGGGGGAAAACCTCTGGGAAATGGGGGTATTGCTCAAGCGGCAGTCAGAGGCCCGGGAGCCTTATCTCAAGATGGTGGAAGCGCAGATCCGGCAGCACCAGTATGAGCGCGCCCTGGTGCATTTCCGGGAACTGAAGGAAAAGTTCCCCGATCTTACCCTGAGCCTCCGGGCCAAAATCCTGCTGCTGGGATATTTTAATGCCCATCAGCTTCTGGAAAATGCCGGTACCATCAACCGGCAGATTGCCAAAGAGATGTCAGGTAAGACGGCCCCCGGTCTGGTCTTCGCTTATTTGAAAACCCTGCTTGCCTCCGATCCCCAGCAGGCCCGGGCGCAACTGAGCCTCATCCGAGAACATCCGGATATTCCGCCGCATCAGAAAAGGGAATGGATCCGGCAGTTGGAAACCCGCACCCGGCAACCGGAGGTTTCTCCTTCAGAACCGGCCAACCCGGGAAGAGAGGAGAGTGCTCCCTTCCGGGAAAACATCAGTATATCCCGGTATGCCCGAAAGGAGCCGCAGCCGATGCCTCCGGGAACCGGACTGAAGGTAATCCTGGCCATCCCCGTGGCGGTGAAAGAGGACTGTCTGGCGATTTTTCGGGGGGGAACCAGCAAAGCGCTGCCCTACGGGAGGATCCAGGTGATTTCGGTGGTCAGAATTCGCCCCGCCCCTCCGCAGCCGTCTCACCTGGTGGTGGATCTCCTACTAAATCGTCCCGCGCCGGACCCGGGTCTCCCGACGGTGGTGCGGTTTTTGTCCCATCAGATGGATCCGCGCAAACTGGTCCCCGGAGCGGCGGATGCCAGACAGGCCTTTGTCGGCTTTATCCACCACCTGGTCAGCCGCTGCCGGGCCCGCCTCTACCCCGATCCGGAGTCGGTATTCCTGAAAAAATTACGGGTCTATCCCAGTATTTCCCAATACGAGCAGGAATGGCTGCAACAGGCCGGTTTTTTCAATCCTCCTGACCGAACTTGATCCGGGGTACGATTAATCCGGCCTCGATTCCGTGCTGACCCAGGTATTCATTGAAGGCGGGCAGATCGGTAGCCAGCAGATCCTGAAAATTGCGCTCCTGCCGGTCTGCTTCCGTGCTTAATTTCACAAAGACCTGGACCTGTTGCCGGGTGGGCGCGAAATCCACGTTCTTGTTTACATCTCCGGCCAGAACCGATAATTTGCAGTAAAGCTTCTGGGGAAAACGGAAGGACTTGGAATCTCCTTCGGCGATGGTGGACTGAAAAAGCTGATCTTCAACGGCCTTCAGTTTCTGTTCGAAGCTTCGGCTCCGGTCGATCAATTCCCGGTTTTGCCCGCCGGTACCCAGCAACGCCCGTAATTCCGCCAGCTGTTTGCGCATCCATTCGATCCTGCTGATCATTTCCGATACCCGGTTCAAGTAGCTGCGGATGTTCTTCTGCAGGTCTTCCGTGGCTCTGATTCCCTCCAGGGTGCCGGCGGTGTTGGGATCTTTGCGGATGGTCAGGGGCTGTTCCCACGAGCGGCCATCCAGCTGCATTTGGACGGTATAGGTCCCCGGCGATGCCAGGAATCCGGCAAATCCCCCCCAGGTTCCCCAGCTGATGACCGGGTACCAGCCCTTCCGTTCCCAGTGGCGGTGGAAGCGCTTTTCTTCCACCACGTGGGGGTTGGCCGGGGGTTTGGTGCGCAGCTGGGCGCCGGTGGCTCCCGGGTGACGCACATCCCAAATCACCCGGTTGATTCCCCGGTGGGCGGTGCCGGTCAGGACTCGCACCGGCTGCCCTTCCCCGTCCAGGATCCGGACCGTGACCGGTTTTTCCCCGGGTTCTTTCAGATAATAGTGAATGAACGCCCGGGGTCTGAGAATGGGACCTCCCGCCTGGGGGTGAAACCGGTAGGCCGGCCGGGGAGTGAACAGGAACGCGTCTGACTCCAGGATTTCATCCGAGAGCTGCTGGAGGGGGGTGATGTCATCCAGAATCCAGAACCCCCGTCCGTAGGTTGCCACTACCAGGTCGTTGAAGTGCCTTTGCACGACCATGTGGTGAACCGGGGCATGGGGAAGGTTGTTCTGCAGGGGCAACCACCGGTTCCCGTCGTTGAAGCTGACGTAGAGGGCATTCTCCGTTCCCAGGTAGAGCAGCCCGGGCCGGACCGGGTCTTCTTCGATCCAGTGGGCGTAGCTGAATACGCTGCGGGGGATGCCGCCGGTGATGCGCTTCCAGCTCCGGCCGTAATTGCTGGTTTTGTATACGTGGGGGTCGCGGTTGTTCACCTGGTGAAAATCCACGGTGAGATAGGCGGAGGGGGCGTGATGGCGGGAGGGCAGAATATTGCTGACCGTGCCCCAGAGGGGCAGGCCGGGAATATTTTCCGTCACCTGGGTCCAATTCTTCCCGTTGTCCCGGGTAATATGCACCAGGCCGTCGTTGGTTCCCGCCCAGATGCATCCCTTTTCCAGGGGGGATTCGGCGATGGCAAATACCAGGCAACAATATTCAACTCCGATATTGTCCTTGGTCAACCCCCCGGACAGCTGCATTTTGGAAACATCACCGGTGGAAAGATCGGGGCTGATAATCTCCCAGCTTTTCCCCCCGTTTTCGGTCACATGAACGAACTGACTGCCCACGTATACCCGGTTATGGTCATGGGGGGAAATGTGAATGGGGAAGGTCCAGTTGAAACGGAGTTTTATGTCTGCTGCTGATGAACCGTATATGGATTCCGGCCATACGTGGGCGGTGCGGATGTGCCCGGTGGAATAATCGGCCCGTTCCAGCATGCTGTTGTAGCTCCCGCCCCATACGATATCGGGATTGACCGGGTCGGGGACGATGTAACCGCATTCTCCCCCGGCGGTGGCTTCCCAGAGGGGCCCGAATCCCGCCCAGATGGAGGCTTCTCCTCCCTGGTACGGACCTTTGTGGGCCACGCCGTCCTGTTTTCCGCCGTATACATAGTAGGGGATCTGATTGTCCACCGCCACGTGATACATCTGGGCCACCGGCAATTTGATCCGGCGCCAGGTTTTGCCCCGGTTGAGGGTGATGATTGCGCCGGCATCGTCGCTGATCATCATCCGGTCGGGATTCAGCGGGTCCGCCCACATATCATGGCAGTCTCCGCTCCAGGGCACCTGTTCCGTGGTATAGCCTCCGTCCAGCGACCGGCTCTGGCTGTTGGCGGCGAAATACACTTCATTTTCGTCGGCCGGATTGACCATGACCCGGGAAGCGTAGTGGGGACGTTCATTCAGAATACGGTCATAGCTGACCAGTTCGAAGTGGGATCCCCGGTCTTTTGAACGCCACAATACTCCCCGGTTGGGGTGGCCGGTTTCGATCAGGGCATAGACCACTTCCGGGTTGCTGGGGGCGATGGCCAGTCCGATTTTCCCCAGGGGAGGACCGGGAAGACCGTTTTTTTCCGTTAATTTTATCCAGGTATCGCCGCCGTCGTCGGAACGATAGATGCCCCCGTTGGGCCCCCCGCTCTCCCGCCCCCAGGTCTTGATGGTCAGGGGCCAGAGGCCGGCAAAAAGGGTCTGGGGATAATCGGGATGCAGGGCAATCTCAAAACAGCCGGTATTTTCATCCACAAAGAGGACCTGTTTCCAGCTTTTTCCCCCGTCGGTGGTCTTGAAGACCCCCCTTTCCTCCTGGGGGCCGTAACAGTGTCCCATGGCGGCCACCCAGACGATCTCCGGGTTATCCGGATGAATCAGAACCCGTCCGATTCTTCCGGATTTCGTGAGTCCCATGTGGGTCCAGTTCCGTCCGCCATCAATGGACTTGTAGACGCCGTTGCCGATGGATATATTGCTGCGGACGAAAGCTTCGCCGGTCCCGGCCCAGACGATTCCCGGCCGGGAGGGGGCAACCGCCAGGGCGCCGATAGACTGCGCCGGCTGGCGGTCAAAAACCGGTTCCCAGTGGGTGCCGCCGTCTTCGGATTTCCAGATTCCCCCCGAAGAGGCTCCGATATAGTAGGTGAGGAGATCGCCGGGGATTCCGATTACCGCCGAGGTCCGGTTTCCCGGTGGCCCGATATGACGGAAGTGCAGGTGCTGGTAGACCGCGGGATCCACCGGCCCGGTCCCCGAAAGAAACCAGCCGGCCGTCGGTATCAGTAGAATGAAAAGAATGGTTTTTTTGAAGAAAACAGTCATTGTATAACCTCCTGTTTGGCATGGCAAATAAATCGATGGTGTGGTTTCATTGTATACAAAACTCCTTTTTTTTGAAAGCCCACTTCCCCGGGATGTGTCCGCGGGGCGGTTGAAAATCCCGGATGGTCCGGGGGGACGAAAATTCCTCTCCTGTCAATAACCGGTCCTCCGTGGTAAAATGGTGGACGGGGTAGAAAATTGAAGAATTGCCTTGGTTTGAGTCCCCCCCGCCGGGTCCTGGCCGGGATGCTGCTGTTGAGCGTGATCCCGGTGGTCACATCCTTGGCCTATCCCCACGTTTACCTGGGAGATGATGCCCTGATTACCCTGACCTTCGTAAAAAATCTGGTCAGGGGAAACGGCTGGGTATTCAATCATCCTCCGCCGGTTCTGAGTACCACCACCCCGTTGTTTACCCTGGTGATCACCGGGGGTGCGCTGATCTTCCCGGGAGTGGCGGTTACCCGGCTGGCGGTGCTTTTTTCCGGCGGCTGCTGGCTGGCGGTGATCTGGGTGTTTTTCTGGGCCCGCCGAACCCTGGGGCTGGATGACCTGCTGGTTTTACTGATCGGGTTTTTTCTGGTGCTGTTCAGCTGGCCCCGCCTCCTGGGAATGGAAATGTATCTCTTCATCCTACTGCTGATGGTGGTGCTGGTTTTTTATCTGCAGGGCCGGTACCTGCTGTCCGGGCTGCTGTGCGGCCTGCTTTTTCTGACCCGGGGCGAAGGGATTTTACTGCTGGGACTGCTGGGGGGGATGCAGATTGCCGGCCGGTTGGCGTCCGGGCGTAAAAAAAGAGGCGTCCCGGATACCCCCGATTTGAAGAGTCTCATCTGTCTGGCCGGGGGATTTCTCTTTCCCCTGGCGGCCTGGACGCTTTTTGCCTGGCCCCGTTTCGGCAATATTTTTCCCGATACCCTGGGGGCCAAGGTGGCCCAGGGGCAGTCGGGTATATGGCCCCTTTTTTTTCCCCGCCTGATCACCGAATGGATGCCCCACTGGTCCGCCCGGCTCAGCTGGCTGGGAATTGATGAAATCAGCCTCTGGTATCCCCTGATCCTGCTGGGTATCTACTCACTCCTCAAATCTTACCGGAAACTGCTCCCGCTTCCCCTCTGGGGATTGCTCTACGTGCTGGGGTATACAATTCTGGGGGTGGCCGGATATTCGTGGTACGGATTTTTGGTGCATTTTACCATGGTCATTCTCTTTGCCCTGGGACTTTTTCAGGTCTGTCAATGGATCCGGCTGACCCGGCTGCGCGCTTCCGGCCGGGTTCTTCTGTCGGCCCTGCTGATCCTGGCGGCCCTGGGACCGAAAATCCCCTCCCGGATCCGGGGAGTACTGAGACCGCCGGTCCCGGCCAAATGCCCGGTTTACCATGATTTTTCCCGATGGATCGGAGAGCGGGCCGGGGACCACCGGACCATCGCCTACTTTGAGATCGGATACCTGGGATATTATACCGATAACCGGATCCTGGACCTGGTGGGACTGACCGATCCCGCCGTCCTGCCCCATGTGGCCAACGGAAATTTCAGTTGGGGATTCTGGCGGGCCCGGCCGGATTTTCTGGTATACAAGAAAGGAAGTTATTTTCAGCCCTATGTTCGCGATGATCCGCGCTTTGGGAATTTATACCGACTGCTCAGGAAATTTGCGGATACCGCCGGCGAAGAATACTGGATATTTGAGCGGATCCGCTGATCCCGAATCTATTTGTGGTATTTGCGGATGAATTCCTCAACCTCGGGAATTCCTCCCTGATAAATCAGATATCCGTTGTAGGGTTCCTTTTCGGTGATTTCATCGCTGACCGGGGTCAACATGATTTTCTTGACCTTTTCTGGATCGTCGGTCTGCCCCAGAGCCCATCCCAGCTTGATATAGGCCACTTCCGGGAGCATGTTCTCCGCCGGTATGATTCCTTTGCTCATCAGGTCCCGTCCGGTGTCATAGACGAACATGTGAACGAATCCCCACAGGGTCTGGACCGTCATGTAAATAACCACCCCGGCGCGGGTGGCCCTCTCGATGGCCGGGTACAGGGGTTTGTTGACATGTCCCAGGCCGGTGCCGGCAATGACAATCCCGCGATAGCCGTTATCCACCATGGAATCAATCATATCCGGCTGCATGTTGGGGTAATAATAGACCATGCCCACTTTTTCCTCGAAATAGGGAAAAATCTTGACCTTTTTATCCCGTCGTCTCCGGTTGTACGGTTCCTTAAGGGGAGTGATTTTTTCCCGGGTCACCATGGCCAGGGGGATTTCTCCGATGGTGCGGAAAGTCGAACGATAGGAGGAATGCATCTTGCGTACCCGGGTTCCCCGGTGAAGAAGGGCGTATTCGTCGCTGGTGGGACCGAACATGCAGACTGTCACTTCGGCGATGTCCGAATGGGCGGCGGCGGTGGCGGCGTGAATCAGGTTGGATGCGGCATCTGAAGAGGGGCGGTCGGAGGAGCGCTGGGAACCCACCATCACGATGGGAACCGGGGAATCCTGGATCATGAAGGTCAGGGCCGATGCGGTGTGGTGCATGGTATCGGTGCCGTGGCCGATGATGATCCCGTCGATGCCCTTGCTGATCTCTTCCCCGATGGCATGGCTGAGGGTGATATATTCCCGTGGGCCCATGTTTTCACTGAACACCCCGAAGAGTTTTTCGGTGGAAAGGTTGCAGATATCCGCCAGTTCGGGGACCGCTCCGTACAGTTCCCCCGGCGAGAAGGCGGGGATTACGGCTCCCGTGCGGTAGTCCAGGCGGGAGGCGATGGTGCCCCCGGTGCCCAACAGTTTGATGTTGGGTTTATCTGCAGAGTAGGGGAATTCCTTTTCCGGGATCTTGTAATTGGCCTTCTTGTACCCGAGTTCCTTAATGTTCCGGATACTGGAGGTCTCGATTCCGATGTTGTACCCGGTGGCGATCTTTAAAACGATGTGGGTGTCATCGTCGTTCTCGGACCGGGGCAGCACGATCCCCTTGAAGCGGCCGCGGGTGGTATCCATTTCCACATCGCTCCAGACCCGGATCTGGTATTTTTGCAGGGTTTCCAGGGCTTTCCCGCGGTATCCTTCCATGCTCTCAGCCATGGATCTCTCCCGTCAGCTGTTTTTGCAGGCGGGCCAGGGGGATGTTCCCCAGGGCCAGGGGTCTGATTTTCCCCATGATCCAGCGAATCCGGGACTGGGGGTTTTTGGCATTGACGGTTTTTTGGGAACGGGAGACCAGCCGCTGGAGTTCTGTCTGGATTTCCCGGTCAGAAGACCGGACGTAATGGATTTTTTTCAGCAGGGTGGGAAAATGGCAGCGATTCTCCCGGTAGACCGGGAGGAGCAGGACATGGAGGATATCCGGGCAGAGTTTCCGCTCCGCCACCCCCTGGAAGAGGTCGTAGATCAGGGATGGATCAAAATCCTCCCGGTATCCCAACTGGCCCTCTACATGTTTGAGGCGATGCCCGAGGAGGGCTCCCACGAAGGAAGGGGGATACCCCAGTTTTTCCACGATTCTTTTCATCAGGGGGAAATAATTCCTCTTCAGCAGGAAGGTGTAGGTGTCGACCGGGACCTTCCAGCGGTTCATCTGCTCGATCCGCTGCTGTGGAGACAGGATCGAATCTTTCTTCAATGTTTCCACCGTTGCATCCCGGATGGGAATGGGGGCGGAATCGGTATCCGGGTACATGCGGTCGGGGCCGGGCAACACCCTTTCGAAAACAGTGGTTCCGTTCTCCAGGGCTTTGCGGGTTTCGTTGGGGACTCCCGAAAAGGCCAGCCGGCATCGTTCTTCTATGGTTTCAACGGCCGTGGGGATGTCTTCCAGAGGACCCCGGATGATGATCATGCTGTCATCCGGCCTGCTTTCCATCATCGTTCCGATCTCTGAATACAGTGGGGATGAAAAAACCGTCGCCAGCGATTCATCGCCGGTCATGTTGGGTTTTTCGATGCAGGCGATGACCTTGAGACGGTTCTCCAGTTCGCTGGCGAAGGTCAGGCCCGGCTGTAGAAAGTGGGAAAGGATCCCCTGGAAGCCCGGCAGCCGGATGGCGACAAAACGGGCCCGGGGGCATTCTCCCACGAAGGGATTTTGAGAGGCGGCGGGATGCCGGCGGAGAAACTCCGTGATATCCCGCGATTGCGGTTTCCATTCCTGCGGATCCACAATCCGGTGATTGAGGATGTTTCGTATTCTTAAAAGGGCTTTTTGCCGGAAGGCTTCGTTATGGGTGAGGCGGGGAATCCATTTCAGGTGGGAAACCCCCTTGATTTCAACCCGGGTTCCGCCGGTGATGCTCACGTTGACATCTTCCCGCGCCGCCCCGATACCGGTCCTTACCAGGCCGGAACTGCGCGTGATAAACCGGATGTACTGGCCGGCCTGAAAGGCTTCCTGCGGGGTGGACATATCCGGATAGGTAACCGTCTCGATCAGCGGAATTCCCAGTCGGTCGGTGGAAAAGACCCGCCGGTGCCCGATATCGGATATTTCGCGGCAGGAATCCTCTTCCAGAGAAAGCTGTATGACCCGGATCTTTTTGTGGGCCAGGGCAAATTCCCCTTCCACGCCGACGATAGCGGTCCGCTGGAAACCGGTGGGGATACTGCCGTCCAGATACTGCTTGCGGGTAATATGCAGTTCTCCCACAATATTGGTCTTGAACAGCAGGGCGATCTTCAGGGCGATCTTCAGGGCTTCACGGTTCACCGGGAAGGGGGGGGTGTCATCGATTTCATAGGTGCAGGCGGTCCGGTTGTTGATTCGGTAGACGATCTCTTTGCGGGTTTTGAATTCCATCAGCGCAGTGCCGTCATACTCTCCCAATTCGCTGAGTGTAGGCCGCATGTGGCGGATGATTTCGGCATGGTAATCACCGAAATCATGGTACAGTCCGGCCGGACAACGGCAAAACAGCTTCTGTTCGGTTACCAGTTGCTGGTGGACCTCCAGGCCGCATTTGAATCCCAGATCGGCGTAAACGGAGGGAGTGGATTTTTGAAGGGGAAGGTACCCCACTTCCCGCCGGGTTTTTTCAAAATTGGATGATGCTGTTGTCCGGGATTCCGTTTTCATATGTTGTAACAAATTATACAATATAATTAAAATTTTACAAAAACACTCCCATATAAAATTCTAAAATTGTTGTATCTTCAATCAATTCTCTGTTTGTTTGCATATCTTTCCACGGTCAACCGGTCCATTTGCAATCCTGGGGGATCCCGGAAGTTTTTGTTGCGTTATTTTTCCTTTTGCCGGGGCCGGAGCGAATCCTTGAAGGCGAACAGCAGGGATCCGGGGGGGAGACCGGTGTATGCGGCGATCACCCGGCATTTGACCTTGAAGAGAAAGAGGATGTCGGGTTCATGATCCTCGAGGGTTTCGAAATTGCCCTGTCCCTTGGAAATCACCAGGTCGGCGGAGAGGAAAACCGATCGAAAATCCTTGGTGCATCGGGAGAGGATCGTTCCGGGAAAGGTACAACCGCTTTCGATCACCCTTGCTTCCCGGGTAATTCCGATGTACTCGGCGTCCGCCCGGATGATATCGTTGATAATGGGCCGGGACCGGACCGCATAGCAGATATCGATCCGGGGATATTCCCGTTTGATCTCGCGGATAAAAAGGAGGTCTAAAACCGCCTCCCCGGCATTGTCGGCGATGATCAGGATCTTTTGGGCTTGGCCCAGCCGGGATGCGAAGCGGTCATAGTGGTTGAGGGCGAGGTGGTCCAAACTTACCTCGTTGAATACCTGCCGCAGGCTTTCCACCTTTTCACTGCCAAAATCGATCAGGTTTCCGGTCAGGGAATAGAGGGCCGCCGTTTGCAGGGGGTCTGGAGATCGGGTAATATTGTGGCGGAAGAAATCGATGTTTTTCAATATGAAGTCGTTTTGCTCTTTCCGCAGGTTTCGGTAGGGATCGCTTTGGCCGGTGACCCGTTCAAAAACCCGGTAAACCGGTTCGGAAAATTCCGGGGGGGTCATCCGGCGGGGAGAAAGTGCCAGGGTTTTCCTCAGGGCGGCCTGCAACACCTGCCAGGTGGTGGATTCATCCAGGTTCAGGTAGCGGCATACCCGGTGAACCTGGTTAATGATGCAGGTGAGACAGAAGCTCTGGATCAGCATGAAAATGGATTCGAGGAGCAGAGAAATAAAGAAAAACGGGGATAAGACTGAGGTCTTATCCCCGTTGGTTAATATTTATGCCGAATTAAAATTCGTATCTGAATCCCAGGAAGAACTGATGGACTTCATCGAGGCCCAGGTCTTCCCGGATGGGATACCTGAATTCTCCGAAGATCGATGCCCGTTCAAATAGATAGAAACCCAGATTTCCGACGATATCCAGTCCTCCGGACCAGGTATCGGTGACTTCGGTACTGTAACCCAAACCAGCGCCGATGTAGAAACGGTCAAAGTGGAAGTTCAGCAGTACATTGGACAGGAAGTGGTTCTTGAACCGCTGATCGGTGAAGGTAACGGCTCCGCCCGCCGAGGTAATCAGACTGATCTTTTCCGGAACGATGGCGAATGAGAGTCCCAGCCGGGCGAAAATATATCCGGTATAAGTGCCCTTGGCCACCATGGGTCCGAATTCCACCAGCGGGGTGATTCCCTTGCGAACCATGAGGTCAAATTCACAGACGTTGGCGGAAACGGCCCCGGCATCGTCGGTGACTTTCAGCCAGATCTTGTAAGCGCCCACCTCGCCGACCTTGGTTTCCCAGATCAGGGGTTCGCCTTCAACGGTATTCTGGTTGACCACGTTGCCTTCTTCGTCTTTGATGGTGAACTCGGCTTTGACCACCGTGCCGTCGGGATCCGAAGAACCGCTGGCATCGAGGGTAAAGGTGGTGGCGGGAGTGCCCCTGGCGGGGGTGACAGTCAGGTCACAGACCGGGAGGGAATTGAAATTAAGGGCGGCTTCGCAGTCTCCGGGAGAGGCGACGCCATCGATGTTGAAGGCCTTGGCTTTAAAAAGGTAATTGCCCGATTGATCGATTTTCATCTTCCAGACCGGATCCACCAGTTTCTTGAAATCGATCTCTTCGCCGTCGCGCATCACGGAAATTTCGTACCTTACGGCGCATTGGGAGGCGCTCAGGTCTACGGTGATTTCATCTCCCACATTGGGGGTTTCAGGGGTAACGGCAATGGCGCAGGTGGGGACGGAATTGCGGATATCCATCAGGGTCAGGTTACCGCAGCCCTTGGGAACCACCAGGACATAATCCTTGCATTCATGCTGGACCGTGAGACCCAGCACCTCCAGGGTGCGATTGGCCGCCCAGACCATGTCCCGGGCCACTTTGACCTTGTTTCCCACCTTGAAGGCCATCCAGGGGATTTCCTGGCCCTTGGGCAGCTGGTCGGCCTGTATTTCGCCGGCCATGACCTTTTCCATGAAGCCATCGTACAGGAAGGAAGCATCTGCTTCAGCAAAGGCTTTTTCGATGAGGGCGGGGTTGTTCTCGAGGAGTTCTTTCAGCTGTTCGGGAGTCTGAATACCCCCTTCCACACAGAGAAGCGGGTAAACGCCAACCCGGGTGATTTTCTTGACTTTGGCAAAGGGACTGAGGGTGAATACGAATAATACGACTATGATGAAGATCATCATTTTTTTGGTGTTCATTTCAAGTCCTCCTAATAGTAAGATTTTTATTATCAGTTATTATATATCAAAAAAAAATAATTTTGTACAATATTTTCAAAAAAAAAATAATAAAAAAGGTCTCAATCGAAATTCCTACGGGCCTTTCGGGCCTGGAGCAAATTGCTGCCGGGAAGCGTCATCTGCCTTTCTCCGCCGGTTTTCCCCGGGGGAGCTCTTCCACATCCCGCAGGGATCGTTGGATCGCCCGGGTTCTGACCCCCGCCTGATCGATGGCGCTGCTCGCCTCGTTCAGCTTCTTTTTGGTCTTGTCCAGGACCGATCCGAATTTTCCGAATTCCGCCTTGATGGTGCGCAGCAATTCCCACACCTCGCTGGAACGTTTTTCGATGGCCAGGGTTCGAAATCCCATCTGCAGGCTGCTTAATAAAGCCGACAGGGTGGTGGGACCGGTGACCATCACCCGGTATTCATTCTGAAGCTCCTCAAAGAGGGCCGGTTCCTTCAGGATCTCGGCGTACAGTCCCTCTACCGGCAGAAACATGATGGCAAAGTCGGTGGTGTGGGGCGGGCTGATGTATTTATCCCGGATATCCCGGGCCGATTTCTTCAGCACCCCGTGAAAATCCTTTCGGCATTCCTGAATCCGTCCGGCATCCGCCTGGTCGTAGGCGGCCGTCAGTTCCTCGTAGGTGGAGATGGGGAATTTGGCGTCTACCGGGAGCCAGATCTGATCATCGCTTTCCTTTTTTCCCGGCAGTTTGATGGCAAATTCCACTACCGATTCCCGGTTGGCGTCCGGTCGCACATTTTTCTCGTACTGGCCGGGGCTGAGCAGCTGTTCCAGGATATTTTCCAGCTGATATTCCCCCATGACCCCCCGGGTTTTTACATTGGCCAGCACTTTTTTCAGATCCCCGACCCCGGAGGCGAGGGTCTGCATCTCCCCCAGGCCCCTGGAAACCACTTCCAGCTTGTCGCTGACCAGTTTAAAAGACTGTCCCAGTCGTTCCTCCAGCGTCTTGTGGAGTTTTTCATCCACGGTTTCCCGCATCTTTTCCAGCTTCTCGCTGTTGTCCTGCTGGAGGCGGGTGAGTTTCTGTTCGATCTTCCCGGTCAGCCGGTCCAGTTTTTCCTCGTTGGACTGGGTCAGCTTTTCGGTCTGGGAAAGAAAGGAACTGAACTGATTTCTCTGGATCCGCATCATTTCGTTCATCCGTTTGAGAATGGTATCCTCCAGGGATTTGAAGAGGGCATGCATCTCTTTGCGCCCGGCCAGGGAATTGGTGTTGTTTTCAGTGCGGCTGCGGGACAGCTCTTCCCGGATCTCGGAATTCAGAGGAGCCAGGTGGTCGCGGATACTGCGCCGGAGGATCTCGGGGATCCGGCGGGGGTGAACCAGCGCCTGGTACAGGAGCAGGACCAGCAGTACCACCAGGACGGCGGCCAGCAGGATCGTGGGGCTCACCGGGGCCTCGCCTGCAGGTCCCGCCAGATCCCCAGGCATCTCTGGAATGGAGAACGGGGCTTGGACAGTTCCCGTGATCCGCGGGTGATTTTGCAAAGGCTGACCTTCAGTTTGCGGGCGATTTCCCGCTGGCTGGTTCCCTGGTCCAGCAACTTCACCAGTTCCCACCGCAGGGAGATATCCCGGATTTCGGCCGGGGTCAGAATACTGCGGAAAAAATCCTGCATCAGTTTCTCGTCCTTTATCTCCATCAATACTGCGGTAATTTCGGGTATTTTATTCATCCTGCTGACATTGTAACCAAAACCGGGCAATAATAAAAGCCGGGGGAAATATTTTGACCTGGAAGAAAAGTTGGATATAATAGGACAGTTATTTCCATGGAAAACAGTCAGAGAGCAACGCTGATCCGAAGGCCCGTCGGGATGCTGCTGACCGGGGTATCCCTGATCAGTTTTTCCGCCATTTTTGTACAACTTGCGGCCACCGCCTCGGTGACCATCGGATTTTACCGGAATTTTTTCGGCCTGCTCTTCCTGGTTCCCTTTATCCTGATCCGGAGAAAACCCTGGTTCACCGACTCCCTCTCGCTGCTGCTGCCCCTGGTGGCCGGGCTGGTCTTTTTTCTGGATTTGACCGTATGGCATCAATCCATCCGGTACGTGGGACCGGGAATCGCCACCCTCCTGGGCAATTTCCAGGTTTTTTTCGTGGCCCTGTTCGGTATCCTTTTTCTACGGGAGCGGTTATCCTGGCAGTTTGCCTGTTCGGTTCCGATCGCCCTGGCGGGACTGGCCCTGATCGTGGGAATGCCGTCCCTCGACGGTGGATCCGATTACGGGAAGGGGATACTGCTGGGGCTTTTGACGGCCGTCTTTTATTCGATCTTCCTGCTGATCGTCCGGGGAACCCAGTCCCGGCCCAAAGCCCTCAGTCCCGAGGTCAACCTGGCTTACCTGAGTTTTTCCGCCGCCCTCTTTTTCTTTCTGGCCATCGGTTTTTCAGCGGCTCCCCTGGCCATCCCTTCTGCCACCGCCCTGTGGTCCCTGCTGGGCTACGGTCTGGTTACGCATTTCATCGGGTGGGTGGTCATCTCCGGGGCCCTGCCCCGCATCCGGGCCAGCGTGGCCGGTCTGGTTTTGCTGCTGCAGCCGATTCTCTCCTTTGTCTGGGAAGTCATCTTTTTCCAGAAAAGATTTTCCCCGGCCCAGGTGGGCGGGGCCCTCATCGCCCTGTTTGCCATCTACCTGGGAATGAAGGGGCAGCAAACGTCTTCCTGAGATGGTGTCCGTGGATGGTCCGCCGTTCAGGAGGGGGACCGGGCGGACCGGTACCGGCTGTTCCCGAAGGCCAGCACCGGCCAGAATATGAATCCCAGAAAGATCAGTCCCAGGGCGAAAAATGCACCCCGGCCGAAATTGGAGGCGATATCGAGATGGATCACCAGCCCGATGATGACGTTGACCAGGGGAATCAAAAACAGCAGCAGCCACCATCCCGGCCGCCCGGCGATCCGGATCATGACATAGAGATTGTAGATCGGGATCAGAACGGCGATTCCCGGCTGACCGGCCTTGGTGAAAACCCGCCACATCACCACCAGGTAAAAAAGGGAGACCAGAACCCCCAGGATCACCAGGCCGGGGGCCATCCACAACTCCCTTCGAAAGGAATCCAGATTGGTGAAAACCCGGGTGCGGTGGATCTGCCGGGGCAATGTTTTCAGGGATTCCACCTTTTTTTTTATCGGTTGGGGATGATCCCGGTTGATCGTCCGGTCCCGTATCTTTCGCTGTTCCTGGTATTTTTGAAGCTCTTCATCGGTAACCTTCCAGTCAGAGGTACGGCCTTCCGATTTCATTTTTTTAATCCTTTCTTCCTCTTTTTCCCGTGCTTCCTCCAAATCTACCGCCTGGGAATGCAGAAAGGAAAAAGAGAGGAGGATGAAGAACGGTAGCAGCAGGATTCCCTTCTTTTTTTGTGCTGTTATACTCATCTGTCCGGATCTTATTCTACCAGACCCATGGCGAGAAGGGAAGATCGGGATTTATCGGCAGAAGGGGCCATGGCGGTCAGTTGACAATCGGAAAGGGTTTTTTTAAAATTTAAACATTTCAAATCGTTTGGATATGGAGGTGACTGGTGGAAATAAAAAGACATAAATGGCGCGCCGTTTTTTTGGTTGTTTTCCTGGTTTTAATCATCATTGTGGTGATGGTTTATCTTTTTTTAATGGAAGGGAAGAACAAAGAAACCGATCCCCAGGCACAGGAACCGGTTGCGGACCATTCCGACCGGGGAATTCCCCAGGATACATTTTCTCCTTTTTATTATGCAGAGGATGGGAAATGGGTACTGCAGCAATCCGTCACCCATGTGTTGCGGGAGCAGAAATATGTCAGCAGCAAATCGGAACTCGACCAATATACTGTTGCCCGGGTCCCCGCTGGGGGAATCATTCGAATACTGGAGGCCGACGGACGATGGAAAAGAGTGGAGGTCCTCAAGGGGGAACAGGCAATTGCCGTGGGCTGGATCGATGCCCACCCTATCAGAGAAGTACGGAAAGTGCCCGACCGGGAGATCCCGGAATAGGATACCGCAAGCGCGTATCCGCCGGACCCAAAGTCCGTAGAGAGGAAGTGAATTTTTAAGTAACATGGCCCTTAGAGACCGCGACCGGCACCGTATCCGTCAATTGACCCGGGAATTGCTGGGGCATCAGCGGCACTATTATCAGGAGGCGGCGCCGGTGATTTCCGATCGGGAATACGACCGTCTCTTCGACGAGTTGCGGGAGCTGGAAAAACGGTATCCGGATCTGGCGGATCCCAATTCGCCCACCAAGCGGGTGGGATCCGACCTGTCCAATGAATTCCCTGATTTCGAACACCGTATTCCGGTCCTTTCCCTGGACAAAGTCTACCGGATGGACGAGTTAAAGGAGTGGACGGAAAAACGCGGCGTCGAGGTCAACCGGGAACTGGATTTTGTGCTGGAGGAAAAATATGACGGAGCTTCCATCGTCCTTTACTACCGGCAGGGAGAACTGGAAGCGGCGGTGACCCGGGGAAACGGCCGGGTGGGCAATGTGGTCACCGAAAATATCCGTACGATCGGTGAAATCCCCCTCAAGGTCGATGTCCCCCTGGATTTTTCTGTTCGGGGGGAAATTTATCTGACCCGGTCTGACTTTTTGACCCTCCGGGATCGGATGAGCCGGGAGTATGCCAATCCCCGCAATCTGGCCGCCGGAACCCTGCGCAGTCTGAATTCCGCCGCGGTGGCCCGGGTGCCCCTGAAGCTGGCGGTGTACGAAGGCAACTTTGCCCCAGCAGTCGTTTCCACCCACCTGGATTCCCTGGCCCGGCTGGCGGAGTTGGGCTTTTTCATTGACCGGGATATCTGCCTGTTTTCCCGCCGCCCGCCTCTCCGGTTGCCGTCCGGTAAATCCCTGCCCGGACTGAGGGTGTTTCCCATGGATCGCTTATCCGCGGTGATCGAAGAAAAACGAAAGCGGAGGGACGGCCTTGATTACGAGATCGACGGGCTGGTGTTAAAGGTCAACGACCTGGCGGCCCGCCCGGAAATCGGGCAGACTTCCCACCATCCCAAGTGGGCGGTGGCCTATAAATTCGAAGCCCCGGCGGCGGAAACCGTGATAGATTCCATCGAGATTCAGGTGGGCAGAAACGGCCGTGTAACCCCGGTGGCCGTGCTTCAACCGGTCCGGATCGCCGGATCGGTCGTCTCCCGCGCCACCCTGCATAACCAGGATTATATCGACCTGCTGGAACTGAATATCGGGGATCGGGTGGAGATATCCAAACGGGGAGATATCATCCCGGCGGTGGAAAAAGTGGTGGAGAAGGACCGTGGCCGGAAGGGAACCTACCGGATGCCTGCGGACTGCCCCTTCTGCGGGGCGCCACTGGTGCGGGAAGGGGCGCATCTTTTCTGTCCCGATCCGGATTGTCCCGAGAGAAAAATACGTCAGATCATCCACTTTTGCCGGCGGGACTGCATGGATATCGAAACCCTGGGGGAGAAGACCCTCCGCTTTCTGTTCCAAAGGGGATTGGTCCGGGACATTCCCGATCTGTACCGGTTCGAATACCGGGAACTGCTGGGCCTGGAAGGATTCCAGGAGAAAAAGGTCGAGAATATCATTCGCAGCGTTGGGGAAAGTAAAAAGCAGCCTTTTCACCGGGTCCTGCTGGCCCTGGGTTTCGAAAACCTGGGGAGGCGGGTGGTCGAATTGCTGATCGCCCACGGGTATGATCAGGTGGACAAGATCATACGGGCCGCCCGGGAGCAGGATATAGAAGGGTTCTCCGCGATCGAGGGAATCGGGGAACATACCGCCCGGTTGATCGTGAAGCAGTTCTCCGATCCCATTCAGCTCCGCCGGATTGCCCGGTTAAAAGAGTCGGGATTGAGGTTTTCCGAGGATACCGGATTGTCCTCTTCCGATCGCCTGATATTTCGGGATCAGCGCTGGGTGATCACCGGTTCCTTTGCCCATTTCCAGCCCCGGGAGAAGGCGGCGGAAGTAATCCGCCGTCACGGAGGCCGGGTGCTCAATACGGTATCCTCCCGCACCACCCACGTGCTGGCGGGCAGGGATCCGGGATCCAAATACCTTCGCGCCCGGGAACTGGGGATTCGTATCGTCAAAGAGCCCCGTTTTGTAAAGATGATCAGAGAAGGAAAGGGAGATGCTGACCAGTCCGATTGAGCTTTCCCTCAACCGCCGTTCAGGCCCTTGAGCCAGTGCAGGGAGAGGATATTTTTCAATCGGCGCGGATCCCGGCCTTCAATTGCCTTGACCAGTTGAAGGTGATCCTCCACCAGCAGGTAATCGACGGGATTCTGGGAATGGGCGATGATATTGTTGCAGAAGAAAGCGTATTTCTCTCCCAGTTCCACCAGGTAGGCGGAAAGGAATTGATTCCCGCTGGCCCGCCAGATGGTTTCATGGATGAGCAGATCCATCTTCATGTATTCCCTGATCCGGTTCTGGCGGTGGTAGCCGGCCAGTTTGTCCGTCATCTGGACCAGCTGACGGATTCCCTGTTCCGTCAGTCTCTTAAGGGCCTTGCGGCAGGCCAGCATGTCCAAGGGAGAGATCACCTCGTACAAATCGTGAATTTTTTGCCGGCTGACCACTTCCACTATGACTTCCCGGCGGGCGTTGATGGTCAGGAGTTTTTCCGCCGAAAGTCGCCGGAAGGCTTCCCGCACCGGGGTGACGCTGACCTGATATTTTTCAGCGATGGCCCGTTCCTGTAGGCGCTGTCCGGAACGGATCTCGCCGGTGAGGATCTCTTCTTTAAGATAACCGTAGAGGGTTTCCCCGAAGGTTTTGGGCATCTGGCCGGACTTGCTGCTGGGAGCCATATCGGCGCCTCTCAACGATGGATGCGGGTTCCCGCCCGACCCGCCAGGGCCTGTTTGAGGTGGTCGGTATTGGTGATAATACAAGTGCCGGTGGATTCTTTGCAGAAATTGATGGCCGATTCGATCTTGGGCCCCATGGACCCCGGCGGAAAGTGGCCTTCCTGAAGGTAGCGATCGGCCTGTTCCACGGTGATGTCGTGGAGATCCTTTTCATCGGGCTTCTGGAAATTGATTTTGACCCGGTCCACCCCGGTCAGCAGAAAAAAGAGATCAGCCTGGATCTCGGCGGCGATCAGGGCGGCGGTCCGGTCCTTGTCAATGACCCCGTCCACCAGGCTGAAGGTGTGGTCCCGGTTGCGGATTACCGGGATCCCCCCCCCGCCGCCCGCAATGATGACATTGGCGCTTTTGAAAGCGTCCCGGATGCTGCCGGCCACAAAAACCTTAATCGGCCGGGGAGAGGGCACCACCCGCCGGTAGCCGCGGCCCGAATCCTCGATAAACTTCCAGTGGGGGAACTCCCGTTTGAGATCGGCCTGCTGGCCGGCGGTGTAAAAAGGCCCGATGGGCTTGGTGGGGTGATTGAATGCCGGATCGTCGGAGCGGACTTCCACCTGGCTGACGATGGTCAGCACGTTGAATCCGCTGACCTTTTGGTTGATCTCGTTGTTGATGATGGCCAGTTCCAGGATGGTTCCGATTTCGGCCTGGGTGACCGCGTCACAGAGGGCAAGGTTGAGGGGCGGGATATTCTCTTCCGCCCCCGCCAACTGCCTCAGGTAGGTCATCCCCACCTGGGGGCCGTTACCGTGGACCACCACCACCCGGTATCCCTGCTGCACGATGATTTCGATCAGCCGGGCCGCCTGGCCGGCCTTCTCCATCTGCTCGTCCATTCCGCTTCTGCCGTCCGATAAAAAGTTGCCCCCGATGGCCACAACTGCCGTTTTTTCATTCTTCATGTCATACTCCCGGTTTGACCGCCGCCGCGGGTGAAATCGACGTTCCGGATCAAGACTGTTTTTTGAATTTCTTTTTCAGAACATCTTCCAGGGTTGGGGATCCGATCTCCTGTAATTCGTATTCCACCCGTACCGCAGGTTTGTTGAATTTCACGATCCGTCCCAGATCAATGGGCGTGGCGATGATGACCAGGTCGGCATCCACCTTGTTGATGGTATTTTCCAGGTCTTTCATCTGCCGGGCCCCGTATCCCATCGCCGGCAGCAGGATCCCGATATCCGGATATTTTTCATAGGTTTCTTTGATGGTTCCCGTCGCGTAATCCCGGGGATCCACCAGGTCACTGGCGCCGAAACGGTAGGCCGCCATCACCCCGGCGCCGTATTCCATCTCACCATGGGTAAGGGTGGGACCGTCTTCGACCACCAGCACCCTTTTGCCGGTGATCTTCTGGTAGTCCTGAACGTAAATAGGAGAAGCGGCATCTACCACCACGGCATCGGGATTGGCCATCCGGATGTTTTCTCTTACTTCCAGGATATTGTCCAGATCCGCGGTGTCGATTTTATTGATGACCACCACGTCAGCCCGTTTCAGATTGACCTCTCCGGGGTAGTATTCCAGACTGTGTCCCGGTCGGTGGGGGTCGGTCACCACGATTTCCAGGTCCGACCGGTAAAAGGGGAAATCGTTGTTGCCACCGTCCCAGAGGATGATGTCGGCGCTTTTTTCCGCCTCCCGGATGATGGCCTCGTAATCCACCCCGGCGAATACCGTCACCCCCCGGTTGATATGGGGTTCATACTCTTCCATCTCTTCGATGGTGCAGTCGTGTTTTTTCAGATCCCCGATGGTTTCAAATTTCTGGACCTTCTGCTTGACCAGGTCGCCGTAGGGCATGGGATGCCGGATGGCCGCTACTTTGTATCCCATCTTCTGCAGGATGTCGGCCACCCTCCGGGTGGTCTGACTCTTTCCGCAACCCGTGCGCACGGCGCACACGGATACCACCGGTTTGGTGCTCTTAATCATGGTATCATTGGGACCCAGAAGCATGAAGCTGGCCCCGGCTTTCATGACGTCTGCCGCCCGGTTCATGACATAGACGTGGGGAACGTCGCTGTAGGAGAAAAACACCTCATCCACCTCAAGTTCCCCGATCAGGTCAATCAAACGGTCCTCCCCGTAAATGGGAATTCCCTGGGGATACCGTTCCCCGGCCAGTTCCGCCGGGTATTTGCGGCCCTCGATGTCCGGAATCTGGGTGGCGGTGAAGGCCACCACCCGGTAGTCCTCATTGTTCTTGAAAAAGGTATTGAAGTTATGAAAATCCCTTCCAGCTGCGCCCATTATGATCGCGTTTTTCATGACATATCACTCCTTTGGTGGATTTTTATGGCTATATGCTATAGCATATAGCAAAGGATTTCAAATGTCAAGACTTCCGGGGGTGAGGTCCGCGGGAAAAAAACCGGGCTTTGACTTGACTAAAAATATAAAATTGATTATTATTGAGACCTAAAAATATGCCGGGATAGCTCAGTAGGTAGAGCGAGGGACTGAAAATCCCTGCGTCCGTGGTTCAATTCCGCGTCCCGGCATATTCCATCCTTCCCCCTTTTCCATCCGGAGATTCGGGGCCCTTTGATATTTTCAAAGAACGACCGGATGGTGTATAATGACATCACCGGTAACCGGGGCTATCGATGAAAGAAAAGAAAGTGGCGCTGATCCATGACTGGCTGAACGGCATGCGTGGAGGGGAAAAGGTGCTGGAAGAAATCATCGAACTGTTTCCCGGGGCCGACGTTTTTACCCTCTTTCTGGAACCGGATAAGATCAGTGCGAAAATCCGGCGCCAGAAGATCTTCACTTCCGGGCTGAACCGGTATTCCCTCATCCGCCGGCGGTACCAGATGTTTCTCCAGTTTTTCCCCCGGGCCGTCGAATCCTTCGACCTGTCACAGTATGACCTGCTGATCAGCAGTTCGCACTGTGTGGCCAAGGGAGCCATTCCGGCACCCCAGGCCCGTCATTTTTGTTATATTCATTCCCCCATGCGGTATATCTGGGACCAGTATCCCCACTACACCCGGAACCTGGGAACCCTCAAGGGGTATTACATGCGAAAGCTTTCCGTTCACCTGCGTATCTGGGACACGGTCAGCAGCCGGCGGGTGGACCATTTCGTGGCCAATTCGCGGTTTGTCCGGGACCGGGTAATGCGTTATTACAAGCGGGAAGCCGGGGTGATCCCCCCGCCGGTAGACACCGATTTTTTTACGCCCGGTTCCAGCGGGGAATCCCGACAGCCCTATTTCCTGTCGGTATCCGCCCTGGTTCCCTACAAACGGGTGGACCAGCTGGTCCGGGTTTTCAACCGGCTGAAGGTTCCCCTGATCATTGTCGGGAAGGGCAGTGAGGAGAAACGCCTCCGCAGGATGGCCGCCGCCAACATCCGGTTTGTAAAGAACCTTACCCGGGAAGAACTGAGGGAACTGTACCGGCGGGCCTCCGGATACGTTTTCACCGGAGTCGAGGATTTTGGCATCTCCTTTGTGGAAGCCCAGGCCTGCGGTCTCCCGGTCATTGCCTACCGTCGGGGCGGTATCTGTGATATCATTACCCCCGATACCGGACTGTTGTTTGACCGGTCCGATGATTCTTCCGTGATCCAGGCCATCGAAAGGTTCCGGGACCGGAAGCTGCACCCGGATGATATCCGGGAAAACAGTGTCCGGTTTTCCCGGCAGACTTTTCGGGAGAAATTTTACCGGTACGTGGAGGAACGCTCCGATGATTAAACGGATGCAGAAAAAACTGATCCATTACTACATGGTCAGCGATATCCTGACCATACTGGGGGCTTTCTTTTTCTGTTTTTGGCTGCGGTTTCTTTCCGGGGTGTTCCCGACCCCCAAGGGAATCCCCTCTCTCAGGCAGTACCTGGTGGTGGTGCCGGTGCTGCTGCTGGCCCACATTATTCATTTCTCCTACCAGGGATTTTACAAGATCAGGCTGCGAAGAAACCGGCTGGATGACCTTTTTCTGGTGGTTCTCAACGCCCTGGTCACGGTGGTTCTGGTGGTACTGGTGTTCAGTTTCTTTCGCAGTTACTCCTATGTCAATTTCGAGATATCCCGGTTGTTCCTCATCATTTACGGGGTTTTCTTCATCCTGTTTATTTACCTGAGCCGGTTGTATATATTCAAGTTGTTTCGACGGGTCTGTCTGAGGAAAAACGGCCTGTCAAGGATCATGATTGTGGGGGACGGAGAACTGGGCCGCCTGACCGGTGAAAACCTGCAGAAATATGCCCATTTCGGCCTGGAGGTGCAGGGATTCCTTACCCGGTCCCGGAAAAAAAATTCCCTGGGGACCTTTACGGAATTTGAAGAGACGATCAGGAAACACCGCATCACCGATGTGTTCATCACCCTGCCTCTGGAAGATTCCAAATTGATCGCCCGGTTGATCCGGCAGGCCAATGTCCTGATGGTCAACGTAAAATTAATTCCGGATATCATCTACCTGGCTTCCCTGCGCACCGGCCTGGAACATATCGAGGGAATTCCCGTAATCAACCTGGACGCCACCCCGGTGAGCGGCTGGGGACTGCTGTTCAAAAGGGCCTTTGATATACTGGTCAGCCTGGCCGGTATCCTCGTGTTTCTTCCCTTCGGAATCATTATCGCGCTGGTCATCAAACTCACCTCCCCGGGTCCGGTTTTTTACCGGCAGAAGCGGGTGGGATTCGACGGCCGGGTATTCAAAATGATCAAGTTCCGGACCATGGCCCGGGATGCCGAAACCGGCTCGGATCTCAGGTGGTCCCGTCCCGACCGCAGCAAGATCACCGGACCGGGAAAAATTCTGCGCAAGCTGTCTGTCGATGAAATTCCCCAACTGATCAACGTGTTGAAAGGAGACATGAGCCTGGTGGGACCCCGACCGGAACGGCCCGAATTCGTGGACCAGTTCAAGTCCCATATTCCCCGGTACATGTATCGCCATCGGATCAAGACCGGGATGACGGGCTGGGCCCAGGTGCACGGATTGCGGGGGGATACATCTTTGAGAAAACGGATTGAATACGATATTTTCTATATCAAGAACTGGAGTTTTCGTCTGGACCTGCAGATATTGTGGAGAACCATCCTCAAGTTGAAATTTATCGACAAAGGGGAGCATTAGTCCGGCGAAGATGGAAGATATTTTCGAATACTGCCTGAAAAAGATTTATGTGCTGATGCTGGCGGAATACGGACACCAGGGATGGTGGCCCCTCTTGAAGTTGAGCCAGAGTCCCCTGAAGAAATCCTGGAAGGATGGGTACCACCCCGGGGATTATTCGTACCCCCGGGATGAATTCCAAACCTTTGAAATCTGGGTGGGGGCGGTCCTCACTCAGAATACCAGCTGGACCCATGCCCAAAAAGCCCTGGAGAACCTTGACCGGCTGGATCTGCTGCTGGCGGAGAAACTGGCCAGTGTCAAACCCGAGCATCTGTCCGGGGCCATCCGCTGCTCCGGTTATTTCAACCAGAAGAGTCGGCGGTTAAAGAGGCTCGCTGAATTTTTCCTGGCATTAAGAAGCCAGAAACCCACCCGTCGCGAATTGCTCAAACTCAAGGGGATCGGACAGGAAACCGCCGATTCCATCCTCCTGTATGCCCACCACCGGCCTTATTTTGTGGTGGATGCCTACACCATCCGCATTGTCAACCGGGTGTTCGGTCTGGATCTGAAAAAGTATGACGATGTGGCCGATCTTTTCTACCAGGCTTACCTGTCAGAAGGGTTTGAAAACCGGGTGCGGATCTTCAATGAATACCATGCCCTGCTGGTACGGCATGCCAAGCAATTCTGTTCCCGGTCCCCGCGGTGTCCGACCTGTTTTCTCCGTTTTCTATGCCGTCACGGCTGATTTTCGGCTGCCCTATTGTCTTTTTGCCCGGTTTGTGTTACCTTTTGAAAGCAGAAATACATGGATCTCCGCGATCCGCCAAGGAAAAAAAATGAAACAGGTGGCCCTGGAAAAATTATTGAAAATTACCCGGCAATTCGTGAAACTGCGAACTTACGGGCACCTGTGGAACGCCTTGAGCCGACTTCATTACGCTGACATTGCCACCCTGTTCGAGAATTTATCCAGCGAAGAGATCAAGGCCATCGTTGACCTGTACCTGGTGAAAAAAAACGAGGTGGCCAAGCTGGCCGAGGTGTTCAGCGAGATCAAACCCGAAATCTCAGTGGATATTCTCTCACAGTACGACATCCGGACCATCACCAAAATTCTCAACGAGTTGTCCTCGGATGACGCCGCTTCGCTGATTCCCCTTTTCAACGAGGAGATCCAGCAGCAGATCCTCAAGGAGATGAAGCAGGATGAGGCCAAGGATATCCGGGAGCAACTGGCCTATTCGGAAGAATCCGCCGGCCGGATCATGTCTTCCGACTTTCTGGCCCTGAAGGAAGATACCATGGTCAAGGATGCCATCGCGGCCATCCAGGAAGCCGGCGAGAATGTGGATGTCCCTTTTTACCTGTACGTGGTGGACCAGGATCAACGGTTGAAGGGAGTGGTGTCGCTCAAGCAGTTGATTCTGGTGAAACGGGACCTGGCGCTCCGGGACATCATGATCAGCAAGGTATACAAGGTCGATGCCTATACCGACCAGGAAGAGGTGGCCCGGGTGGTGGCGGACTACAACCTGCTGGCCATCCCGGTGGTGGATGAACATGAAAAACTGATCGGGGTGGTCACCGTGGACGACATCGTGGATATTATCCAGGAGGAAGCCACCGAGGATATCTACAAATTGACCGGTGTGACCCAGGATTACAGCATTCAGCTGCCCCTGCTGGTCTCCATCCGCAAACGGATCCCCTGGTTGATGATGAGCCTGATCACCACTTCGGTTTCGGCGGTGGTGGTGGCCCTGTTCAAGGGCACCATCCAGACCTTCGTGCAGGTGGCCATCCTGATGCATATCGTACCGGCCATCGGCGGGGTACTGGGCAACCAGACCATCGCCATTATGGTACGGGAGATCGTGCTGGGGGGAATGGATTTCAAAAAATCCAAGCGGATCCTTTTCAAGGAGTCGGTGCTCAGTATCGGCAGCGGACTGCTGATCGTCCTGCTGGCCACACCGGTAACCTACCTTGCTTTCAACCGCTGGGAATTCGGACTGGTCTTCGGCGGTGCCATCATTTTCAACCTCCTGTTTGCCACTGTTTTCGGCACCCTGATTCCCCTGGTCCTTAAAACCCTGAAAATCGATCCAGCCCTGGCCTCCGGTATGATCGTGACCATGATGACCGATACCTTCGGCCTGCTCTGTTTTCTGGGATTAAGCAGCATATTTCTCTGACCGGTGCCATGCCCCAGCGTCAAATAACCGCTCTGGTTCTGGATGCGCAGAATTTCAAAGAACAGGACAAGCTGGTGACCCTGCTGAACCCGGATGAAGGGGTGCTGCATGCCGTGGCCCCCGGAGCCGCCCGTTTCAAGAACCGTTTCGGCCCCTTGTTTGAGTTGTTTACCGAGGGAGAATTCCTGTTCTATGAGAAGGAAAACCGGAACCTGGTCACCATCAGCCGGGGGGAGATCATCAAGAGCCATTTTTTTTCCGTCTGCCGGGGCCCGAATGTTTTCCTGTATTATCTGGTGGCGGAAGTGGTCATTAAATTCCTTCCCCAGAAGGACCATGCCCGGCGGACATACCGGCTGATCAAGTCCCTGCTGGACCTGCCTGCCGAAACCGCCGATCCTCCCCTGCGACTGCTTTATTTTCTGATCTGGGTACTTCGTATCGAGGGGGTGCTTTTCCAGGTCCGTCGCTGTTCCAACTGCCACCAGTCCCTCAAAGACCACGGCTGGCTGAGAGAGGATTACCATGGTCTGCTGTGTTCCCGCTGCCGGACCAACGAAGAAAGGAAGATGGATCGCGGTGCCCGGGCTTTCATCAACTGGACCCGGACCCACTCTCCCGACCAGCTGGCGGAACTTTCCCACTCCCTGTCGATCGGGAATTTGAACCGGTTGCTGCTGGAAATGATCGAGTACCACGGCGAGTGTTCTTTGAAAAGCAGTCGATACCTGCCGGCCATCCACCCTTCCCTCCCTTGACCCTTCGCGGCATTGCTGATATAGTAAAGTAGCTTTGAGTCTGCCAAAACCGATGAGAATCCTTTTTACTTTGATTCTGTACGCCGGATCGAACCTGATTCTGCCGTCTTCTCCCTCGTCCCGTCCCCTGGAGATTCTGGAGAAAATGATAGGGCGTTGCCGGGATATACGCACCCTGGAGTATGTGGGGATCCAGCGGGAAAGAATGGCGGGGAAGATGGTGGGCAACCGGGCCCTGTACCGGGTGGCCCGGGAACCGCTCCGGATTTATTTTCGCGAATATTCCCCCCGGGAAGGGCTCGAAATCCTCTACCATGAGGGCCGGCGTCGCAACAAACTGCTCATCCATCCCAATCAGTTTCCCTGGTTCAACCTGCGGTTGTCTCCCTCTCACCGGCAGGTGCGGAAACATTCCCATCACCTGCTCACCGATGCCGGTTACGACTATTTGATCTCCGTTCTGGACCATATGATTCAAAAGTATCCCCGGCGGATCCATGAAATGCTCTCTTTTCTGCCGGAACCGGAATCTGAGGAGGACACCGGGAAGATCCGGATACAACTGGATAACCCCTTCTTTGCTTACATCCCTCTCCGGATTACCCGCCAGCGGTCGCTGACCCGGATTGCCGCCCGGAGAAAAATCAGCGACTACATGATACTGGAAAAAAATCCTGATATCCGCTACTATGATGATCTTTCCCCCGGGCAGGTCATCCAGGTGCCCAACGATTACTGCCGGCGAATGGTGATCACCCTCGATTCCCGGCGGTCCATACCCCTGCGGATTCTGCTGTACGACGACCGGGGAATTTTCGAGGATTACCGTTTTACCCGGGTGGTGATCAACCCGGCTTTTTCGTCCCGGGAGTTTGAACCGGACAATCCCGGGTACAATTTCTGAAAAAAATCGGTAAAACTCTTGACAGGTCGCCGGCAAAAGGATATACTCCTGTTACTATGTGTAGAAACAGGAGAAAACCGCGATGACCCGGGATCGAAAACCGCTTTCAGCCCGGCGGCGGCTTCGGTCCCAGCCGGTTTTTTTCAGCTCCCTTTATTTCTGGACGGATCCCTCCGTCCGCATATAACCCGCTTCCCCTGATTTCCCAGCCCCGGTACGGCGCCGGGGAAATCAATTCCAAAGGAGGTACGATGATCATTCCCCAAGAAAACAGGTTTGTTGAATACAGCCGGGACTACAACATGATCCCGGTGTTCACACGGGTGGAGACGGACCTGGATACCCCCCTGAGCCTGTTTCAGAAATCCGGGGCCGGTATTCTTCTGGAGTCCGTGGAAAGCGGGGAGAATGTCGGCCGCTACTCGATTCTGGGGGTGGGAAAAAAGACCCGGATCCGGGTCCGGGGCCACGCCGTACAGATCACCGAGTATGAGCAGGACCGGCCGGTTTCGGATGATACCCGCACCACCGACGGGGATCCCCTGGAGGAGATCCGTCGGTATTTCCTTCGGATCCGATATCCCCGGATGGAAGAACTGCCGGTTTTTTTCGGGGGAGGAATCGGCTATCTGGGCTACGAATGGGTTCAACACTTTGAACAGGTCGCGGTCCCGCCGGGGGATGGGTCCTATCCCGACGGCCTGATCATTATTCCCCGGATGGTGCTGGTCTATGATTCGGTCAAGCGGTCCACCACGGTGATTCACCCCGTTTCCCCCCCCGCTCCCCCGGTCCGGCGGTACCGTTCGGCGGTCAGGGCCGTGCGGGAAATGGTCCGAAGACTGGAGCGACCGGTACCGGTATGGAAGGAGACGGGGGAGTCACCGCCGCCGGTGCGGTTATCCCAAAGTCCCGGCAGACAGCAGTTTAAAAAGGCGGTTCACACCTGTCTGGACCGGATCCGGGCGGGTGAAATCATCCAGGCGGTTTTGTCCATCAAGATGCAATTCCGGGTGAAAAGGACGGCCTTCGATCTGTACCGGCGCCTGCGTATATTGAATCCCTCTCCCTATCTTTTTTATCTCGATCTGGATGAATTCAAGATCATCGGTTCGTCGCCGGAGGTGATGGTGCGGGTCCAGGATCAGGAGTTGCTGCTCAAGCCCATCGCCGGTACCCGTCGCCGGGGGTGCACCCTCAAAGAGGATGAACAGAACGGCCGGGAGTTGCTTGAAGATCCCAAGGAGAAGGCCGAACATCTGATGCTGGTGGACCTGGGCCGCAATGACCTGGGCCGGGTCGCCCGGCCCGGGACGGTCCGGGTCACCGATTACATGGATATCGAACGGTATTCCCACGTCATGCATATCGTGTCCACCATCCGGGCCCTTCTGGATCCGGAAAAGGATGTTTTTGACGTGATCCGGGCCACCTTTCCGGCCGGAACCCTGTCCGGCGCGCCCAAAATCCGCGCCATGCAGCTCATTTCCGAACTGGAGGGACACCGCCGGGGACCCTACGGGGGGATGATCTTCAATCTGGGATATGACCTGAGGCTGGATTCCTGTATCGCCATACGGACGATGATAGTCGAATCGGACCGGGTCACCATTCAGGCCGGGGCGGGCATCGTTGCGGATTCGGATCCGGAGAAGGAGTACCGGGAGATCCATCACAAGGCCCGGGCCCTGGTCCAGTCGGTATCCGGATTCCGGCGGGAAGGAGGAACACCGTGATCCTGTTGATCGACAATTACGATTCCTTTACTTACAACATATACCAGGCGCTGGCGGCCATGGATCAATCGGTATGGGTGGTCCGCAACGACCGGGTTACCCTCGAGGAAATACGGGAGAAAAACCCCAGCCATATCATCATCTCCCCGGGTCCCGGCCGGCCGGAGGAGGCCGGAATCGTCGTAGAAGCCATTCGTTTTTTCCAGGGTCGGATCCCAATCCTGGGTATCTGCCTGGGACATCAGGCCATCGGAGTGGCTTTCGGGGCCCGGGTAATCCCGGCGGACCGGATTATGCACGGCCGCGAGAGCCAGATCAGTCACGACGGCCGGGAGTTGTTCCGGGGACTCCCCAGTCCCTTCCGGGCCGTACGCTACCATTCTCTGGTTCTGGAAAAAAGGTCCATTCCCCGGGAGTTGAGCGTCACCGCTCTCAGCGAGGATGGGGCCATCATGGGTATCCGCCATACCCTGTACAGCATCGAAGGGGTTCAGTTCCACCCGGAATCCATCGGCACCCGGGAAGGGATCCGGATCCTGAAAAATTTTGTTCAGGAAGAGCGGCCCCAACCGGTGATTCGGCAATCCATCCGCCGGCTGAGCCGGGGAGACCATCTTTCCCGGGAGCAGGCTGCCGCCCTGATGGAGGAGATCGCCGCCGGGAATGCTACCGGTGCCCAGATCGCGGCGGTTCTCACCGCCCTCAGCCTGAAGGGGGAAGGGGTGGAGGAGATCGCCGGGTTCGCCTCGGTACTCCGGCGACGTGCCCTGACGGTGGAACGGCCGGAGGGGATATCGGTCATCGACACCTGCGGCACCGGAGGGGATATGAGCGGCACTTTCAATATCTCCACCACCGCCGCCCTGGTCACTGCGGCGGCCGGATGCGTGGTGGCCAAGCACGGCAACCGGTCCGTGACTTCCCGCTGCGGCAGCGCCGACCTGATGGAGGCCCTGGGGGTGGGCATCAACAACGGGCCGGATCAGATCCAGCGGATTCTACGGGAAGTGGGGATCGGTTTTCTGTTTGCCCCGGGGCTGCATCCCTCCATGAAATATGCCGCCGGACCCCGACGGGAGATCGGTATCCGGACCATATTCAACATACTCGGGCCCCTGGCCAATCCGGTCGGGGCAGATGCCCAGCTGGTCGGAGTTTTTCACCCGGCTCTTACCGAGCGAATCGCCAAGGTGCTGGTGGAACTGGGAGTGCGGCGGGCGATGGTGGTTCATGGGTTGGATGGCCTGGATGAGATTACCCTTACCGGAGAAACCCGGATCAGCGAGGTCAGGGAAGGCTGGATCCATACCTACCGGTTTCATCCCCGGGAGGTGGGCCTGCAGGCATGTCGCCCGGCCGATCTGAGAGGCGGTCAACTCAAGAAGAACGCGGAAATCACCCTGGAAATCCTGCAGGGGAAAAAGGGGCCAAGACGGGACGTGGTGTTGTTGAATGCCGCCGCCGCCATCTACCTGGACGGCAAGGCGCGGGATCTTCGTGAGGGAATCCGCCGGGCCGCCCGGGCCATCGATGACCGGCGGGCCATGGCAAAACTGGAAGACCTGATCCGGGTGTCCAATGGAAAATAAGGGAATTTTGGGTCGGATTGCCCGACAGATCCGCCGGGAACAGCAGGCTCGCTTCCGCGACTTCCGGCCGGCCACCTTCGCCCTGCAGAACCGGCCGGCTCCGAGGAATGGGGAAGAGGTTTTCCGGCGGGGCTTTGTCATTCTGGCCGAGATCAAAAGGGGCTCTCCTTCCCGGGGGTGGATCTGCCGGGACCTGGACCCCTGCCGGCTGGCCCGGCGCTATGCGGCCGGCGGCGCCGGTATCATTTCGGTGGTGACCGAACCCCATTTTTTTCACGGGGATCCCCGCTTTCTTTCCCGGATCCGAAAAGAGGTCCCCCTGCCCCTGTTGAGAAAGGATTTCATCCTCCATCCCCGGCAGGTCTATGAGTCTTATAACCTGGGGGCGGACCTGGTCCTGCTGATCATGTCTCTTTTGACCGACGGGGAAATGCTCGAACTGCTCAATGCCTGTCGATCCCTGGGACTGGGCTCCCTGGTGGAGGTACACAGCCGGAGCGAACTGGAACGGTTGTCCCGCCTGCCGGCAGAGGTCCGGCTGGTGGGGATCAACAACCGGGATCTGTCCACCTTCGAGGTGGATATCCGCCACTCCCTGCGGTTGAAACCGCATTTTGACCGGCTGATGGGAGGGAAAGGGAGCGGGGTGCGGTTGATCAGTGAATCTGGGATCAGCGGGGCAGACCAGATCCGGCTCCTCAGGGAGAGGCAATTTGACGGTGCCCTGGTGGGCGAGGCCCTGGTCCGCAGCCCGCGGGTAGAGGAGGTACTGATCCGATGGTCAAAGTGAAGGTATGCGGGCTGACCAACCCGGCTGATTATCGGCGGGTGTCCGCACTGGGGGTGGATTTCACCGGGTTTGTTTTTTACCCCCCTTCTCCCCGGTACGTGTCTCCCCGCGTGGTTCGCAGAATCCTGGGACGGAGAAAAGAACGGAAGGCCCGGGCGGTGGGAGTTTTTGTCAACGAACGGCCGGAGGTGGTCCGTCAGGTTTTTCGATACTGCCGGCTGGACATCGTGCAACTGCACGGAGAAGAATCCATCCAATACTGTCGCGAACTGGGATTGCCCTGCTGGAAAGTTTTCCGGGTGGGCCCGGGAGCGGGTGTTCCCCCCGGGTTTTGGGAGTATCCCTGTGAGGCCTTTTTGCTGGATCGCTTCGACCCGGGCCGGCGGGGGGGAACCGGGATTCGGATCGATCCGGACATCGCCCGGCGGGCCATCGACGATGGCCGCCGGGTGATCCTGGCCGGCGGGATATCCCCGGCCAATATCGAGGAAATCTGTCGGCTGAGGCCATACGGAGTGGACGTGAACAGCGGGGTGGAATCCGCTCCGGGCAGCAAGGACCCGGTTCTGATCGAGGCCCTGCTTACCCGCATAAGGAAGATCGATGTGTCCAAAGAGACCTGAACCGCATCGGGGATATTTCAGGGGTTTCGGCGGCCGTTATGTGCCGGAAATGCTCTTGCCCGCCCTGGAGGAGCTACAGGAAGCCTATGACCGGTGCCGCCGGCAGGAAGGGTTTCAGCAGGAGCTGGCGGCCCTGCTCAGTCGGTATTCCGGACGCCCCACTCCCCTGTACCGGGCGGAGAACCTCAGCCGGGAAAGTGGTACGGGCACGATCTACCTGAAAAGGGAAGGATTGAATCATACCGGCGCCCATAAGATCAACAATGTCCTCGGCCAGGTGCTCCTGGCCAAACGGATGGGAAAAAAAGAAATCGTGGCCGAAACCGGCGCCGGCCAGCACGGGGTGGCCACAGCTACCGCTGCGGCCAAATTCGGCCTGCGCTGCCGGGTGTTCATGGGGGAAGTGGATATCCGGCGACAGTATCCCAACGTCTACGCCATGAAGTTGCTGGGCGCGGAGGTGATCCCGGTTTCCTTCGGACAGAAAACCCTCAAGGACGCGGTGAACGCGGCCCTCAAGTACTGGCTGGAACACCTCCATCGCAGTTACTATCTGCTGGGTTCGGCCCTGGGTCCGGCACCTTACCCGGAGATGGTGCGGGATTTTCAATCGGTGATCGGACGGGAAATACGGGGGCAGATCATGCAGCAGGAGGGACGGCTGCCGGACGTGATGGTGGCCTGCGTGGGCGGTGGTTCCAATGCCCTGGGAATGTTTGTTCCCTTCCTGGATGAAACGGCGGTCAAGCTGGTCGGGGTGGAAGCCGGTGGAACCGGAAACGGTCCCGGCCGGCACGCTGCCCGGTTGAGCGGGAATTCCCGGGTAGGAATTTTGCAGGGTTATAAATCCTATTTCCTCCAGGACCGGTGGGGGCAGATACTGCCCACCCATTCCATCAGCGCCGGCCTGGATTACCCCGGGGTCGGTCCGGAACTGGCAGCACTCCACGACATCGGCCGGGTCAAATTCGTCCAGGCCCGTGACCCGGATGTGCTGAAGGCATACCGGGAAGTGGCCCGGCGGGAGGGGATCATCCCCGCCCTGGAGTCCGCCCATGCCCTGGCCCATGCCCTCCGGATGATGAAAACCGCTGCCCGGGATACCCTGATGGTGGTCAATGTTTCCGGTCGGGGTGACAAGGATCTCTTCATCGCGGCCCGGCAGCTGGACGGGGAGAACTGGCGGGAATTTTTGCGCCGGGAGGCGGAGGATCATGGATCGGATTGAACGGGTTTTCGACCATCGGGGTCAGGGCCTGATACTGATGTCCCATGGGGTGGCCGGCTATCCGGATCTTCGGGAAAGCCGGCGGCTGCTGTTGACCATGTCCGCCCACGGAGCGGATCTCCTGGAGGTTCAGATCCCTTTTTCCGATCCTCTGGCCGACGGTCCCACCATCATGACGGCCAGCCAGGCCGCCCTTGATGCCGGTGTGACCCCGAAGGATTGTTTCGGCCTGATCGGGGATATCTGCCGGGTCATCCGGACACCGGTGGTGGTGATGACCTATCTGAACATTCCCCATCACCTGGGAATGGAATCCTTCGTACGGCAATCTGCCGATGCCGGCGCGGCCGGGATCATCCTGCCCGATCTGCCCGTGGATGCCCCGGAGAGCGCGGGGTATTACCGGCTGATGAAACAGGCCCGTCTTTGTCCGGTCCCGGTGATTTCGCCGGGGATGGCGTCGTCCCGTCTCGACCAGGTGCTGAAGGCTGCGAAGGGATTTGTGTACCTGACCCTCAAGGTGGGCATAACCGGCGCCCGGAGAGATAACGATCCCGCGGGGATTGGATTTCTGCGCCGGGTGCGAAAACGGACCCCTTTGCCCCTCCTGGCCGGTTTCGGTATCTCATCGATTTCCCAGGTGCGGCAGGTGCAAAAGGAAGTGGACGGCGTGGTGGTGGGCAGTCACCTGATCGACCTGTACCGCAGCCGGGGACGGGAGGGAATCGGGGAATTCCTATCGAGGCTGAAAAAAGCGGCCACAGGATAAAAGGAGAAGGAGAGCCGCTCATTCACCGGGGCGGGGAAACCCGCCCCGGTCCCTTTATGGATTATTCCCGGAAGGGGATGGAATCCCCCGGATTTGACAGATGCCGGATGATCCGGCATACTGAAACTCCCGGAAAAGAGGGAACCACCATGAATCCCATATTTAAAAAACTGGCGGCCGTGCTGGACCGAATCCCCAACGGATTTCCCGCTACAGAAAGCGGGGTGGAACTGAAAATCCTGGAGAAGCTGTTCTCTCTCCCCCAGGCGGAGCTGGCCACCCACCTGACCCTCGAGGGGCAGACGGCAAAACAGGTGGCCCGGCGCAGCGGCCTGGAAGAAAGGGAATGTTTCCTACTGCTAAAGAAGATGACCCGGAAGGGACTGATCGAAGCGGAACCGGGGAAAGGAGGCCTGGCCTTCCGGCTGATTCCCTTCATCGTGGGGTTCTACGAAAAACAGAACGCCCGGATCGATGCGGAATTCGCCCGGCTTTTTGAGCAGTATTACCGCGAGGCCCTGCACCGGATCATGGATATGAATCCCCCGGTGCACCGCGTGATCCCGGTGGAAACCGCCATCCCCCTGCAGGTGGAGGTAATGCCCTATGAACGGGCTTCCCACTATCTCAACCGGGCCCGGGCCTGGGGGGTGCTGCCCTGCATCTGCCGGGTTCAGCAGGCCCTGATCGGAAAGGGCTGTACACACAGCCGGGAGAACTGCCTGGTCTTTTCTTCCCGTCCCGGCGCCTTTGACCGCACCGATGCCATCCGGGCGATCCCCCGGGAAGAAGCCTTCGAGATTCTGGATCAGGCCCGCCGGGAGGGGCTGATCCATTCCACCGGCAACCGGCGGGACGGTCTGACCTACATCTGCAATTGCTGCACTTGCTGCTGCGGGGTGATCCGGGGAGTGACCGAATTCGGTCACCTGAACGCCGTGGCCCGTTCCGATTTTCTGGCCGGTGTCGATGAAAATCTCTGTACCGGTTGCGGTCTCTGCGTGGACCGCTGTCCCTTCGGGGCACTCCGGGTGGAGACGGAGGAAGGCCGCTGCCGGGTGGACAGTCGGCACTGTTTCGGTTGCGGACTGTGCGTTTCATCCTGCCCCCGGACCGCCCTGTTTCTGGGGCCGAAACCCGGCGATCAGCTCAAGGCCCCGCCGGAAGATGAAAGAGCCTGGCGGAAGGCACGGGCGGAGGCACGCAGAAAAGCCAGACAGGGTAGAGGCTGAACCACCGATTCAGCCCCGGAGAAGATTCCTGTGCCGGTGAACCGGAAGAGAGCGGACACTTTTCAGATTTTGAACATCAATTCAAAGCGGATCCAGTTGGCGGTGTCTGCCCCGGGGAAGTAATAATTGCCGGGGATGAAGTCTTCCCACAGCAGGTGCCCGGACAGGTGGGGGGTGATTTGAAAGTTCAGCTTCAGGATGTAAAGGTCGCCCCGGTTTTTCCCGGTGCCGGCCACGAAGGGATTGCCCGGGGTGTACCGGTCGGCTCCCAGGTGATAGTAGCGGAACTGGAACTGAACCCTTTCGGCCAGGTTCAGGTCCAGCGCCAGGTAGAGGGCGGTCAGGTTGGACCAGTAGGCGACCCGGCCGTTGTTCTCCAGGATCAGGGTATAGATGAAGGATTCGCTCCATTTGGGCCAGCGGCTGAACAGGGGATCCCAGGCCTCCTGCCGGTCGGTATCGGGATCGTCACCGCTCAGGTATATCCCTCCCAGTTGCACCAGCTTCAACCAGTGGGGGGAGGCGGGCAGCCAGTCAAGATGGAAATATCCCCCCAGGGCGGAGCGGGAATACTCATCCTCGGAGCCCAGCTGATAGGCGCCTTCGGCGGTGAAAGACACAGCCTGGGTCAGCTTGAACAGGGAGCGGATACCGACGGTTTCAATGCTGGAAGTGAGGGGGATATCCTCGGTCTCCCCGGTGTACTTGTGGATGAAATAGCCTTCCACCCGGCCGCTTTTCACCCGGCCGGAATAGTAGATCCCCGCGCCGGTCTGTGGTTGTTCCAGCAAAAACTGGTCGACGCTGTTGAGCACCGGCAACAGGTTGTCCCGGGTGGGCACATAGGTCACAAAGCCGGTCAGGGTATGATCCGCCGCCAGGTGCACATCGGTCCGCAGGGCGTTGAAATAAATGGAACGGGAACCGTCCAGGGGATGGCCGTCCATGACCACGAAACCTTCCCCGAGCATGATGTTCTGCCGTCCCACCGTCAGGTCAAGGGGCAGATTCCCGGGACGCTTCCACTTCAGGTAGAGGTTATCCACAAACAGTTCGTTGATATCAAATTCCCGGTCCTTGGGCGACAGATAGTAGCGGAATTCGTTGGTCACCCTGATCACCAGCTGGAGAGCGCGGTTGGGTTCCCAGCCCAGAGACAGGCTGGTCCGGTGGCGGGTGAAGTTGTAGGCAATGGAATTGAGTTCATCCAGGTAGATGCTGTTGTCGAAACTGACCAGGCGGAAACGTTCGCTGAAATTCAACTTCAGCTTTTTCCCCGGTTGTTGTTGACCCCAGGCCAGGCCGCCCAGAAGGACCAGCAGCCAGACCGACAGGATCCGCCGGGTTTTCATCGGCTTTCTCCCTTCCCGCCGGCCAAAGAGACCGGGTCATGGACCCGGGAGCGGGTCAGCAGGCTGACCAGGGGATTGACGGCCAGGGACACCAGCATTCCGATGGTGCCGGACTGAGGCGGGGGCATCCCCTGGAAAGAGAGGAACAGGCAGGATCCCAGTCCCAGGATGGCAGAGGAGAGGGCCCCGTATTTATTGGAAAACCGGGTAAAAAGTCCCCAGATGAAGGGGCCCAGGAAGACCGAACCGATGGCTCCCCAGGAAATGGACAGGATGAACACGATGGTGGCCGGCTGGAAATAGGCGATCACCACCGAAACGACCACGAACAGTACGCTGCAGGCTCTCATCAGGAGGGTCAGGTTCCGGTCGGATATGTCCCGGTTGACGTAACCGGCGACGAAATCCTTGGCGATGGAAGAGCTGGAAATCAGTACCAGGGCGGCCAGGGTGGACATGGAGGCGGAGAGTATCAGCAGCAGAATGATCACCAGCAGGGAGTTGGGAATGACATTGCCCAGGAAAACCGGAATGATCTTGTCATAGACCGGCTGGCCCTTCTCGAAAGCCAGGGGCGTGTGGAGGGGGTTGAGGAAAACCCGGCTGGCGGCCCCGGTGAAATAGGCGATGGTCACCACCAGGAGGGCGAATCCGGTGGATCCCACCATCCCGATGCGGATGGAACGCTGATCTTTTATGGCATAGAATTTCTGCACCAGCTGGGGCATGGCCAGGGGAGCGACGCTGGTCAAAAAAACCAGGGAAAAGAGGGGCCAGAATCCCGGGGGACCGACCACCCGGGTCAGGGCCGGGGAGATGGCCTGCAGTTCGGAGGTGATCCGCCCCAGGCCTCCGCCGCGGGTGAGGGTGAAAAAGAGCAGCAGCAGAACTCCCCCGCACATGATGATTCCAAAGACCACATCCAGCATGGTCATGGAGCGGTAGCCCCCCAGGGAAAGGTAGAGGGCGGTGAAAGTGCCCATGAACAGCAGGGCCACCCAGTAGGGGAGGTTGAAATTGATTTCGAAGAGATGGGAGAGACCCTTGAAGACAGCGGCGCAGTAGGGAACCAGGAAGATAAAAATGGCAATGGTGGCGAAGAGTTTCAGGAAGGAACTGCGGTACCGTTTTTGAAAATACTCGGGCATGGTGGATACACCGTAGTCGGTGGCCATTCTGCGGATGCGGGGTCCCAGCAGCCACCAGACCAGCAGGACGCCGACGAGGGTATTGCCGACGGCAATCCAGATCCCGGAATAGCCGAAATTCCAGCCGATCTTGCCGGCGAAGCCGATGAACAGAACGGCGGAAAAATAAGCGGTGCCGTAGGTGAAGGCGGTCATCCAGGGGCCGACTTTTCCCCCCGCCAGGAAAAAGTCCTGAAAGGACCGGGTTCTCTTCAATCCGATGATGCCGATCACGGTGATCATGAGGGCGTAGGCGGAAATGATGATGATTCTGAGCAGCATAGCGGTCTCCTCTGAATGGCGGTAATGGTAGATCCATTATCACCAAATCACCCCGAAAAGTCAACCGGGCTCTTCCCGGTTCGCCTTCGGGCGGCTGCCTGGAAAGGGATTTGCCAATCCGGAAAGATAGCGGTATAATACAGTTTAAATCCGATGGACCCGGGATGAGTGAGAATGAAAACAGATATTGAACTGTCAGTGGTGTTGCCGGTATTCAACGAGGCGGAAAATATTCCCCTCCTGCAGGAGGAGATCGTCAGGGTTCTGGGCAAAGAGATCGTTTTTGAGATCCTTTACATCAACGACGGCAGCACCGACGATTCCTGGAAGGTCCTGCGGGAAATCGCCCGGCGGGACCACCGGGTGCGGCTGATCAATTTCCGGAAGAATTTTGGCCAGAGTCCCGCCATCGCCGCCGGTTTTGCCTACTGCGCGGGGGAATATGTCATTACCATGGACGCGGACCTCCAGAATGACCCGGCGGATATTCCCCGTATCCTGGACAAACTGAAGGAAGGATTTGATATCGTCAACGGCTGGCGCAAGAATCGGCAGGATAAACTGATATCCAAAAAGATCCCTTCGTTCTTCGGCAACAAGCTGGTTTCCTTCATCACCAAGGTCAAGCTTCACGATTACGGCTGCGCCCTGAGGGGTTTTAAAAAAGAGGTGGTCAAAAATCTTCGGCTCTACGGAGAAATGCACCGGTACCTGCCCGCCATCGCATCGAGGATGGGGATCCGGTCCATCGAAATCCCGGTCCATCACCGCTCCCGGCGCTACGGCCAGTCCAAATACGGGATGAAAAGAACCTTCCGGGTGATCCTGGACCTGATCAGTATCAAGTATTTTCTTTCCTATTCCCACAAACCCCTGCAGATTTTCGGGGGCATCGGACTGGGGCTGATGGGGCTGGGTTTCATCGCCGGATTGTACCTGACCTACACCAAGTTTTTTCTGCAGCAGGCCATCGGCAACCGTCCCCTGCTGTTTTTGACCATATTGCTGATTTTTCTGGGATTTCAGATCATCACCCTGGGGATCATCGCCGAAATGCTGACCCGGATCTATCACGAGGGATTGAACAAGGCCGCCTATTCCATCAGGGAAACCGTCGGGTTCAACGATGAAAATTTTAATGATCGCCCCTGAACCCTTTTTTGAACCCCGGGGCACTCCTTTTTCCGAGTTCTTCCGTATCGCCGCCCTCTGCGAGCTCGGGCACCGGGTGGACCTGGTGACCTATCCCCTGGGGGAGGACGTGGTGATCCGGGGCCTGTCCATTACCCGCAGCTGGAAACCCCCCGGCCTGAAAGTGGTCAAAACCGGGCCTTCCCTGGCCAAGGTGGTATTGGATTTTTTCCTGTTCTTCAAAGTCTGGGGCCGGCTGAGGCGTGAACGTTACCACCTGATCCATACCCATGAGGAAGCCAACATCATGGGGGTGTTTTTCAACCGTCGGTTCGGGATTCCCCACCTTTACGACATGCATTCCTCTCTGGTTCAGCAGATGGACAACTTCAAGTTCACCCGCCTCAAAGCGGTGATCGGTTTTTTCCGATGGATCGAAAAAAAGTCACTGACCAACGCCGCCAGCGTGATCGTCATCTGCCGTTCCCTTTATGATCATGCCGCCGCCATTGCCGGGTCGGACAAGCTGACCCTGATTGAAAATTTCCGCGATTCCCTGGAGGAGCAAGACCTGGATCCACAGAAAATCAGAACCCTCCGCAGCCGGCTGGGGGATCCGGGGCAGAAAATCGTCATGTATACCGGCACCCTGGAAACCTATCAGGGGATCCCCCTGCTGCTGGAAGCCTTCCGGCTGCTTCCCCAGACTTTCCGACTGGTGCTGGTGGGAGGCAAACCCTATCAGGTCCGGAAACTTAAAAAGAAACTGGCGGAGATGAAGCTGGAAGACCGGGTGATATGCACGGGCCGCCGCCCCCCCGGGGAGATCCCCTATTACCTGAAGGCCGCGGATGTGCTGGTTTCTCCCCGCGTGCTGGGGACCAATATTCCCCTGAAGATCTACTCGTATCTGAAAAGCGGGATCCCGGTGGTGGCCACGGATCTTTATACCCATACCCAGAGCCTGACTTCCCGGATCGCCATCCTGGTTCCGCCCGATCCCCGGGGGCTGGCCGACGGGATGACCCGGGCCCTTACCCCCCGGGGGCGGGAGGTGGCCCGGGCGGCGATCCGCCACTGCCGGTCCCGTTATTCCAAAGAGAAATACCTGGAGCTGGTGGCCCGGGCGGTTGACAAGGCGGGCAATTTTTCCTAACATGTGAGCGGGGTATCAGATGAAGCGATTTTGTGTCTGGTTGGCGATACTGGTCTGGCTGGGGTGCGCTTTTCAGTGCAAATTCCTGGAAGAGTTCATCGATTCAGGGGATGATGTCGGGGATTACACCCGGGTGGAGATGAGAATCCGGGTGGATTTTTCGGGGCTGAATTCCATGGGCACCCGAAGCGTTACCATCGACGGGGTGGATGAACTGGAGGAGGATTTTTATTACGATGAAACCGCCGGAGCGGAAGATGACTGCGCCACCGCCCGGGCGGATTTATCCCACACCTTCGATGTAACCGTCACCCGGGACAGTTTCAGGATCCGGCTGGAATACCGGGACTGGGATTATGTCCATTTTTCCTATGTGGAGGAGAATTTTAAAATCCTCTGCTCGGAATGGAGCGCCACGGTGATTTCCTACGAGTACGAGGAGGACAAAGCCGATCCCGGGGAACCGGTGATCCGGGGCCTGGAAGACCTGGAAATGGAAGCGGATTCAGACTGCCAGCCCGACGGTGAACGGTTGCACCAGTGCGAAATCAGCGCCCTGATCACCCTCGAACGGGGTCACTGAGATATTTGCTGCCTAATTGGGTATCTTGCTTTCCCGTCCTTCCGCGTCGACGGCGGTTACATAGTACTGGTACTTGACGGGGGAGGTCCCCAGGGTCCGGTCGTAGTAGATCAGGTCCTTGGTGCCCGCTTCTCCCAGGAAGGAATACTTCTGGGTGCCCTGCCGCCGCTTGTAGATGTGATACTTGACCACGTCGATGCCGTATTCCTGGTTCTTGGGATTCTTGCTCCAGGTAACCTGATAGATGTATTCCACGGTCAGCAGACTGCGGTTGGTCAGGCGGCTGTACTGCTGGTTGAGGGGGGGGAAAACCTGCTGCAGCACCTCGATGTCCCCGTAGGCCTTGTCCCAGTTGCCGTCGTTGTCGGTGACCTTGAGCCGCACGATGAAATTGCCCTTCTGCTGGTAAGTATGGCTGACGGTTTTTCCTTCTCCCACCTTTCCATCGCCGAACCGCCATTCGTACAGTTCGATGGTGCCGTCGGGATCGGTGGAATCGGAAGCATCGAAGGAGACCCGCAGGGGGACCACGCCTTTCTGGGGAGAGTAGGTGAAATCGGCCACCGGCGGTTCTCCCTCGCCATGGCCGCCTTCGTCCACATCCACGAAGGCCACCTTGATCTCGGGATTTTCTCCCTCGTGCCAGGCCACCGCGGCGCCGGCCCAGTGGTACCAGTCGACCGCGGGATAGGTGCCCTTCCCCAGGGCCTTGGAATTCCCCCAGCTGGTGGGCTGGAATTCCAGGGTCGTGACCGGATCGCCTGTTCCCGGAAGGGGAGTGCCGGATAAGTTCTGACCGCTGGTTTCGTAGGTGATATAGCGGATGTATCCCCCGCCGTCCTTGAAAACGAAGATGAATCCGTCCCCGATGGAAGCGCAATCCGAGTAATACTTGTCATGTTCCTGCCAGTTGCCCAGGTGGATGGAACCGGTGGACCAGCCGCCGCTTCGGACGGATCCGTAAAAGGATTGCCGGGCGATGTGGAAGAAGGAGCAGAGAACGGTGTCCGAGCTGGTGACCGCCACGCTGGGCCGGTAGCATTTCTCGTTGATCTCGTTGACGTCAAAGGCCCCGCCCCAGGTGCCTTGGCCGTTCTCGATATTCATCTGGGGTTCCTTGATGTTGTCCCCGCCGCCGAGTGGGGTTTTCTGTTGCCAGGCCACGTAGATCTTGCCGTTGGGTCCCGGGTACAGGTCACAGTACTTGGAGGTGTACCCGCTCTGGGAAACGTTGACCTCGTTGAGCCATTTACCGCTGCTGTTCTGAACCCGAACCTTGACGTTGTATTTGTCGGGGGTTCGCTCCTGCCAGGCCACCGCCACCCGGTTGTTGGTGGTGGAGATCACCCGGGCGTTTTCCACCGATCCGCCGCTGCCGATGGTGTTGGTGCCGCTCCATTCTCCCCGGCTGTAGATATAGCGCACCAGTTCGATGGCATTGCGGCTGTGATTGTGCCAGACCACCAGAAAATCCTGGTCTTTTCGGTATATGTCCGGAACCGTGCAACCTCCGTTCTGCCCCGGGATCGCCCGGGCGTTGGACCAGTTGCCGTCCTCCTTTTTCAGGGCGAAGTAAATCCGGTCATCACCGGAAACATCCTCCTGCCAGACCACCATGGTGTCGTTGGAGGTGTTGATGGCGATCTTGGGATACCAGGAGGGGGTGCTGGTATCGGAAACGTTGGTTTGGGCGATGAGGGGCAGGACACACAGCCCGGTCATCACAATGAGGGGGATCAGGATTTTACATTTTCCCATGTCATGCCTCCTTAATTGATTGCCTGTAATAATATACAGGCCTGGGGCGGTTTTGTCATCATTTCTTTTTCCAACCTGTCTTCGGTATTCGTCGGGATCTTTGAAACAGCGTCTATTCGAACCAACCGCCTTCCCACTGATCAAAATTATATAAAGAGAAGATCGGATTGTCAAGTTGACCGGCGCCGTGGACCGGCTTGACTTTTTTCGCCTCATTCCGTAATATGGGGGCATGGAAATGACGGATGTCCTTCAGGAGCTTCATTCGGTGGTCAACAGCGGGGATCTGGAACAGGAGGAGAAACACCGGCAGGTGCTGGAAAACATCGCCCGTTATTACATGGAGTATTACCAGGCGGAAAAGGACGAGGTGGCGCTGTTTTTCCCCAATTCGCTCAAAACCTCGCTGAAATTCGTATATCCTTTTTACCTCAACCAGGCGGACGAGATACCGATCAACTCCAAAAAGCCGATCGTATCCCGGATCTTCCGCTCCGGCCTGTCTTTCCTGGACAACGAACTGGTGGACAAGGAACGTTTGTTTCAATACGAGTTCATCAAGAATTACGACGATGAGGCCCGGATTATCTGGAAGATGATGGGCTGTGTGATTCATTTCAATCAGGAGAAGATCGGGGTCATCCAGATTTCCCGCAAAAGATCGTCCTTTCAGTCTCTGGGCGCCGATTTTACCGCCGAAGACCTGGAATTTTTGGAACAGTCCATCGCCAAGCTGGCCCCGTTTTTAAAAGATATCAAGGAATTCAAATCCTACTGATTTTGCCCTGCGAATTCAGTGCAATTCCAGGTTGAAAAGGTTGACAAAATCCTTCATGCCGTCCACCATGGTCTGTTCTTTTTCCCAGAACCGGAGGGGAACCTGGAAAAAGGCTTCCACAATCTTGGGATCGAATTGCCGGCGGGTGTATTTCTTCAGTTCGGCGGCGGCCCGGTCAAAACCGAGGGCCTGCCGGTAGGGGCGTTCGGAGGTGATGGCGTCCAGGGCGTCGGCGACGGCAAATATGCGGGCTCCCAGGGGGATATCGGTCCCTCCCAGTTTCAGGGGATAACCCGTCCCGTCGAATCGTTCATGATGATGAAGTACCACCAGGGAGGCATCCTTGAGAAAATCGATCCCCTCGATGATATGGTATCCCATGGTGGGGTGTTCCTGCATGATCTTCCATTCCTGGGTAGAGAGTTTCTTGGGTTTTCTCAGGATGGCATCGGGAATCCCGATTTTTCCGATGTCATGGAGCAGGGCGCCGTATTCCAAAACCCGCAACTCTTTTTGATCGGTGATGCCCAGCAGGTTGGCCAGCTGCAGGGAATACCGGACCACCCGGGTGGAATGTCCCTGGGTTTCGGTATCCCGGGTATCAAGGGCCAGGACCAGGGCGGTCAGGGTGTTGGTGTAGGTGGCGTTGAGCTTGTTGAGGGCGCTCTTCAACTCCCGGGTGCGCTCTTCCACCTTGATCTCGAGGTCTTTTTTGTACCGGATTCTTTCCAGCACCAGTTTGCGGTTGTTGATGGCCCGCTGGGCGTTCAGGGCCACCTCGTTCAATTTGAAGGGCTTGGTCACGTAATCGTAGGCCCCTTTGGACATGGCCTCGATAGCGGACTCGATGTCCTTGACCGCGGAGATCATGATCACCATCACGGTACTGTCGATGGCTTTCAGGTCACTGAGCAGTTCCAGGCCCGACCGTCCGGGCATGCGGATATCGGACATGACCAGGTCGATGTCACTCTCCCGCGTAAAGAGGTCCAGGGCTTCCCGGGCATTGGCCGCCAGCAGGCACCGGTAGCCTTCTTCCTGTAAAAAATCCCGCAAAAGTTCACGGATGTCGCTTTCGTCATCAACGATGAGAACTTTGCTCTTTTCCATCGGCCTGTGCCGTTATTAATATAACCCAAAACGACGGGAATTTCAAAAACTTTAAAGGTCAGTTCAGCAGTTTTCGTAAAATATCGACTTTGTCGGTCTTTTCCCAGGGGAACTGGGAACGACCGAAATGGCCGTAAGCGGCGGTCTGTTTGTAGATGGGTCTTTTCAGCCTCAGGTGATTGATGATATCTTCCGGTTTCAGGGGGAAATGTTCCTGGATCACCGCGAGCAGTTTTTCTTCCGGTACCCGACCGGTCTCAAAGAGGTCGATATTGATAGATACCGGAGGGGCCACTCCGATGGCATAGGCCAGCTGAATTTCGCACCGGTCGGCAAGGCCGGCGGCGACCACGTTCTTGGCGATATACCGGGCGGCATAAGCCGCCGAGCGGTCCACCTTGGAAGGATCCTTGCCGGAGAAAGCGCCCCCCCCGTGCCGGCCGATACCGCCATAGGTGTCCACGATAATCTTCCGGCCGGTCAAACCGGCGTCCGCCAGGGGTCCGCCCTTGATGAATTTACCGGTGGGATTGACCAGAAACTGGGTGTCGTCGTCCAGCCAGTCCCCGCAAACCGGTTTGATCACGTGTTCGATAATCAGTTTCTGGAGATCGTCGTGGGTGTAGATATCCTCGTGCTGGTTGGAGACCACCACGGTGGTGGCTTGTCGGGGCCGGTCGTCCACGTACCGGATGGTGACCTGGGATTTTCCGTCCGGTCCCAGACCGGAGATGATATTTTCTTTGCGCACCTGGGCCAGCCGGCGGGTCAGTTTATGGGCCAGGTCGATGGGCAGGGGCATCAGGTTCTCGGTTTCGTTGGTGGCGTAGCCGAACATCATGCCCTGGTCGCCGGCTCCCTGTTCCCGGTGCCGGCCTTTTCCCTTGTTGACCCCCAGGGCGATGTCCGGGGACTGCTCCTCGAGATGGACAAACACGGCGCAGGTTTCGGAGTCGATGCCGAAACTCTGTTTGGTATACCCGATTTCCTTCAGGACCTGTCTGACGATATTGGGGATATTGACATATCCCCGGGTGGTCAATTCTCCCGCCACGATGAGAGCCCCGGTTTTGGTCATGCACTCCACGGCCACCCGGGAGTCGGGGTCCTGTTCCAGGCAGGCGTCCAGAATAGCGTCGGATATCTGATCGCATATTTTATCGGGATGCCCCTCGGTGACGGATTCGGATGAAAACAAATAGTTGCCTTTTCTCACGGTTTCCTCCTGTTCGGACAATGTATTGGGGTTGAATCCTTTCCAATTCCGTTAAAATTAAAGCATATATTAGCAAACCCGGGGCGTCGAGTCAATTCTCCCCGGCGGAAAACTTACGCTTGAAAACCTGGTAGAGGATGATCCCGGCGGTGAATCCAAGAATACTGATCAGCTGGGGAACCGACAGACTGAAAAAGGGCCGGTCCATGCCGCCGAAGATGTACCCCCGGTCCGAATCGCCCCGGAAAAACTCCACGCTGAAGCGGATGATGGAATAATTGATCAGGTATAGACTGATGACCTGCCCCTTGAATTTCTTTTTTTTGTAGACAATCAGCAGGATCATGAAGTTGATGAAATTGAGCGCCGATTCCATCAGCTGGGTGGGGTAGAGAGGCTGTCCGGCCGGGGCCACCGTGTGTTCCCGGTCGGGGAAAGTGACAGCGATGGCGCAGTCCCCCGCCGGACGACCGTAACAGCAACCGGCCATGAAACAGCCGATCCGTCCGAATCCATGGGCCAGGGCAATACCCGGCGCCAGAATATCCGCCACCGTCCAGGTGTCCAGCTTCCGTTTCCGGATAAACCAGACAGCAAAAAACAGGCCGAAGATCAGTCCGCCGTAGAAGGTTCCCCCCGAGGTCAACAGGTATTTGATCTGATCGGGATTCGAGGTGTAGAAATGAAACTCGGTGAGGAAGAGAAAGATCTTGGCCCCCAGCAGGGCGACCAGCAGGGTGTAGAAAATCAGGTCAGACAGCCGGTTCCGGTCCAGTCCCGCCTGCCTGGCCAGGTGCAGGGCCAGCAGGATCGCCAGCAGAACCCCGGTGGCAAAAAATACCCCGTAAGAGGGGATGGCGACGGGGCCGATTTTAATCAGTATCGGATGCATGATTCACCGCCTTTGACTTTGGATTGGGTTGGGGACAACGGTTGAAAACCAGGGATACGATCAACAGGGTGATCCCGATGGTAATGGCGCTGTCGGCCAGGTTGTAGGTGGCCCAGTGGAATCGGCCGAAGACCATATCGACAAAATCCACCACGTACCCCTGGATCAAGCGGTCCAGAATGTTCCCCAGGGCGCCGCCGCAGAGAAGGGAGAAGGCCAGAAGCTCCAGTCTGCATTCCCGGGGAATTTTGAAAAAATAGACGAAAATCAACACCAGGGCCAGGCAGGAAACAAGGGTGATGACCTGGGAATGCCGTTGGAAAAGGCCCCAGATCGCGCCGCGGTTTTCCGTGTATATGATGTTCAGAAAATCCTGGATGACCACGATGGTCCGGTGGGGATCCGCGGAGAAAACCGCCTGGATGACCAGTTTGGTCGCCTTGTCCAGGGCGAGAACGATCAGGATGATGAGCAGGTAAAACCGGCGTTCTTTAAGTTTGTTCAAGCTTCATCTCCCCGGTGACCTGTTGACACCGGTCACAGAGTTCCTGGTCCGCAGAATCAGACTGGAAAAGGTTCCAGCAGCGGGGGCATTTCTGTCCGGTGAAGGCCTCGATCCGGATGGTCATCCGGTCGGCTTTTTCCACTGTGAGGCAGGGAACGGAAAGGGTTTTTTCCAGCCATGACCGATGCTTTTCGGCGAAGGCGTGGTCCTCTTCGGATACCTCCAGCCGGACACCGGCCTGCAGGTTGTCCTTGATAATCGATTTTTCCTTGATCGCCACCTCCAGCTCCCGCTGAATGGCTTCCCGCAGGGCAAAAAACCGGTCCCAGCGCCCGGTGTCGAGGGACCGGGCCCGGCCTTTCTCCACCTCCGGAAACCGGTGGATGTGAACCGAGTCTTCCTTTCCGGTGAAGGCCGGCACATACTGCCAGGCTTCTTCGCAGGTAAAGGAGAGAATCGGGGCCAGCAGCAGCAGTGTATCCTTCAGTACCTTGAATACCACCGTCTGAACGGCTCGCCGGCCCGGGTGGCCGGGGGATTCGCAGTAAAGGGTGTCCTTGGTGAAATTGAGATAAAAAGCGCTCAGTTCACCGGTGAAGAAATTGGATACGGTATGGAAGACGGCGTGGTACCCGTAATCGCGGTAGGCGTTGAGGATCTTTTCCTTGACCTGCTCCAGGCGCCCCAGGAGGAACCGGTCGATTTCAGACAGTTCTGTCTCGGGGGCGGCATCGGCAACCGGGTCGAAATCCGGGAGAACCCCCAGCATGAATCGCCAGGTGTTCCGGATTTTCCGGTAGGTTTCGATTACCCGTTCGATGATTTCCCGGCTCAGCCGCATGTCTTCCCGGTAGTTGACCATGGCCACCCAGAGCCGCAGGATTTCCGCCCCGTGGGTCTGGATGATTTCCTGGGGGCGGATGGTATTGCCCATGGATTTGGACATGGCCTTTCCGTCCTTGTCCAGGGTCCAGCCGTGGGTGATGACGGTTTTGTAGGGCGCCTGATCCCGGGCATTGATTGCCACCAGCAGGGAGGACTGGAACCATCCCCGGTACTGGTCGCCTCCCTCGATGTACATGTCCGCGGGGAAGTGGTGCCCGGGGTATTGGAACAGGATGCTGTAGGAGGCTCCGGATTCGAACCAGACGTCCAGGATATCCCGTCCCCGGACAAAAACCTGATGCCCGCACTTTTTACAACGGGCATCGGGCAACAGAAAATCAGAGACCTCCCGGGTGTACCAGGAATCGGATCCGTGTTGGGCAAAGACAGACCGGATTTTTTCCACCGATGCCTCGGTCAGGAGGGGTTCATTGCATTTTTCACAGTACAGAACCGGGATGGGGACTCCCCAGTCACGCTGCCGGCTGATACACCAGCGGGGCCGTTCCCGGACCATGGTGTAGATCCGTTCCTCCCCCCACCGGGGGAGCCAGGTGATTCTCCGGATTGCTTCCAGGGCCTTTTCCCGCAGCCCGCCGAATCCGATATCGATGAACCACTGCTCGGTGGCCCGGAAGATAACCGGTTTTTTGCACCGCCAGCAGTGGGGGTAGGAATGGGAGGTATCCTCCTTATCCACCAGAAATCCGTTTTCCTGCAGGTCCCGGGTGATCTGATCGTTGGCCTCAAAGATTTTCAATCCCCGGTACTTCCCGGCGGTGTCGTCAAAACGGCCGGCGGCGTCCACCGGGGAGTAGATGTCAAGATTGTATTCGATCCCGGCCTGGTAGTCTTCTTCTCCGTGCCCGGGAGCGGTGTGAACACATCCGGTGCCCTGCTCGAGGGTGACATAGCGGGTCAGGATCACCAAAGACTCCCGTTCCAAAAAGAGGGGATGACGGGTTTTCAACCCGTTGAGTTCCCGGCCGGGGAATTTTTTCAGGATCCGGTAGGGCCCCTTCAGCAGCCCGGCGATCACCGGGATCAGGCGGGCGGCGCAGATGTAATAGCCATCGTTGACCGAGAACAGGGCGTACTCGAAATCTGGGTGCACGGCGATGGCCAGGTTGGCGGGAATGGTCCAGGGGGTGGTGGTCCAGATGAGGATGTGGATGGGCCGGTCGGCGTACTCCCTCAGCAGTTCGGGGGGCCGGACCAGGGGGAATTTTACGGTGATGGAAGGGGACAGTTTGTCCTGGTATTCCACCTCGGCTTCGGCCAGGGCGGTCTGGCAGGAGGCGCACCAGTGAACCGGTCGTTTGCTGCGGCTGATGTTGCCGTTACTGACGAAGGATTTGAAATACTCGAGAACGGCGGATTCGTAGTGGTGATCCAGGGTGGTGTAGGGATTCTCCCATTCCCCCAGACCCCCCAGCCGCTTGAATTCTTCCCTTTGAATCCCGATGAATTTCTGGGCGTAGTCCCGGCATTTCTCCCGGATCTGGGCGGTGCTGAGGTCCCGTTTTTTGCTGCCCAGCTGCTGGTCCACCTTGATCTCGATGGGCAATCCGTGACAGTCCCATCCCGGTACATAGGGGGTGTAAAATCCCTCCATGGATTTGGATTTGACGATGAAATCCTTGAGGATCTTGTTAACCGCGTGGCCCAGGTGGATATGGCCGTTGGCGTAAGGGGGGCCGTCATGCAGGGTATAGCGGTCGGCCTCCTTTCTCTGTTCCAGGATCTTTTGGTAAATGTGCTCGCTTTCCCATTTTTCCAATATCCGGGGTTCCTTTTCACTGAGGTTGGCTTTCATGGGGAATTCGGTCCGGGGAAGGTTCAGGGTGTCCTTCCACTTGATCTTTTTGCCCGCTGTCATGGTGAAATCTCCGTTTAATTGTTTCAAAAATGGGTCGAATCCGCGATCCATTAAAAAATAGCCTCTATTTTATCAGAAAAAGCGGCAAATGTGAATGACCCGGTCCCGGAAATGATTCCCCCGCCTGAACCGGCGTGAGAAGGCGGTAAAATCGGCACTTGACAATCCCCGGTGATTCCCCTACAATTTTCGCAGGTGCCGGCGGAGGGGGATCGGGGTCACGATGACGGAACCTTCCGACGGGTATTGCTGGAAAACAATCCAAAGAAGAGTATGATAGCATGGAAAACTGTTTGATACTGGTGATCAATCCGGGGTCCACCTCCACCAAGATCGCGGTATTCCGCGATGCCGAATCCATCTTTTCCGGGAATATCAAGCACAGTTCCGATGAACTGAAAAAATTCGCCCGCATATCCGATCAGTTTCACTTTCGCAAAGAGGTTATTTTAGGGGAACTGCGGAAAGCTGATATTGACATCGAAGACATTTCAGCCATCGTGGGCCGGGGCGGCCTGATCAAACCGGTGGAATCCGGGGTATACCCGGTGAATCAACGGATGATCGAGGATCTGAAAAACAGCCCCCTGGGCGAACATGCCAGCAACCTGGGGGGGTTGATCGCCGCGGACCTGGCGGAATCCCTCACTGATGTCCGGGCCTTTATCGCGGACCCGGTGGTGGTCGATGAGATGGAAGAGGTGGCCCGGATCTCCGGCCACCCGGAATTCAAGCGCCACTCCATTTTCCACGCCCTCAACCAGAAAGCGATCGCCCGGACCCATGCGGCCGCGATCGGTAAAAAGTACGAGGACTTGAACCTGATCGTGGTGCATCTGGGGGGGGGGATTTCGGTGGGCGCCCACCGGAAGGGTAAGGTGGTGGATGTCAACAACGCCCTGGACGGAGACGGCCCCTTCTCCCCGGAAAGATCGGGAAGCCTGCCCGTCGGCCAGCTGGTGAAGGTCTGTTTCAGCGGTCAATACGCCCTGGACGAGGTAAAAAAAATGATCAAGGGGAAGGGAGGATTTGTGGCCTACCTGGGGACCAACAACGCCTATGATGTGGAGATGATGGCCCAGAAGGGCGACCCCAAGGCCACGTTGATTCAGGAGGCGCTCTTTTACCAGGTGGCCAAGGAAGTGGGTGCCCTCAGCGCCGTCCTGGAGGGACAGGTCGACGGGATCCTTCTGACCGGTGGAATGGCCCACAATCCCATGCTGGTCGATTATCTCCAGGCCCGGGTGGGGTTCATCGCCCCGGTCACCGCCTATCCCGGCGAAGATGAAATGCAGGCCCTGGCCATGAACGCCCTGCGGGTGATCCGGGGCCGGGAAGAGGCCAGGATCTACCGGTAAGACCGGTTGCCCCCGCCGCCGGCCCGAAGGGAAATCAGCCCGGATCGGGATCGGATAATGGGTCGGGGTACCGTTGCTCGAGGGCTTTCAGGTCATCGCGGAGGGATAAAAAGATGTCCACCAGCTCGGGATCAAAATGTTTTCCCCTCTGTTCTTTGAAGTACCGCAGGATTTTTTCCTCGTCCCAGGCCGGTTTGTAGGATCGTTCCGTGTTCAGGGCGTCATAGACGTCAGCGATGGCCACGATTCTGGCCGCCAGGGGAATTTCTTCTCCCTTTTTCCCCCCGCTGCCGGGCGGCTCGTCGCGGCGCAGATCCCCGATCGTTCCCGGATACCCTTTTCCGTTCCACTTTTCATGATGGTGGAGACAGATTTCCCGGGCCATGTGGTCCCATTCCGAGTGGGAATCGGTGAACAGCCGGGCCCCGAAGATGGTATGGCTTTTCAGGTGGTCAAACTCCTCTTTCTCCAGTTTCACTCTTTTCTTGAGGATGGTATCGCTGACCGCCACCTTCCCCACGTCGTGCAGCATGGCCGCGATCTTCAGGATATCGCGGGTTTTTTCCCTCTTCTTTTCGGGGATCCCCTTTTGCAGCGCCCATCGTTCGTACAGCAGGGCCGAATAGGCGCCCACCCTTTTCACGTGGGAACCGGTTTCCCGGGGATCCCGCAGCTCCGATAACTTGATCATGCGAAGAATCATGTCATGGGTCAGGCGGGCCCGTTCAACGGAACTGGCCGCCTGGTTGGCGAAGATCGAGGCGATCAGGGAATGAAATTCATCGAAGGGAATGGTCCGGCCCTTCGGGTCCAGGGAATTGATCACCTGGACCACCCCCGCCAGCTCCCGGTCCCGGTTCAGCATGGGAACGGTGAGGATGGAGCGGGTTTGGTAACCGGCCGCCCGGTCGAAGGAGTCGTTGAACCGGCAGGGGATGTCCGGCAGCCGGTAGGCGTCCTCGATGTTCAGCATCTTTCTGGTTTTGGCCACGTAACCGGCGATGGAGAAATCATCGATGGGAATCTGTTGTTTCTTGTAGAGGAGCTTTTTCATGGGGGTGTTTTGCAGGGTGTCGTTCTGGACGAATTCGATGGAGAGGGTACGGGGATCCTTTACCAGGTAGATCGACCCGGCGTCCGCCCGGGTCAGCCGGCGGAGCAGGTGCAGGGTTTTTTCCAGCAAAAAATCGATATCCTTGATATGACTGAGCTGCTCGTTGATGTCGAGCAGCTTTTTCAAATCGGCTTCTTTTAATTCCATGGTCGCGCCCGGCCGTCGGAAAATAACGGTTCGCCTTTGCCGGGGACGGATCTCCTGTGGTTATTTTACCCCCGGGACCGTGAAATTTCAAATCTGGTATTTCCAGGCGGTTGGGGCGGGATCCGGGCGTGGAATGGCCGGGGAACCCTTAGGATTTTCTGTTTTTCCAGAAATCAAAGGAGCGGCCCGGCACGAAGATGTCGATACCGGTAGCGGGTTCGTCCAGCGGGTTTTTTACGGCGTGCAGTTCGTTGGCGGCAAAACAGGCGCAGTCCCCTTCGTTGAGGATCACCACCTCATCTTCGGTTACCGCTGCCATCTGTCCCCGGGTGACGATGATCACCTGGACGTTGGGATGCCGGTGCAGGGGCGAGGAGTGGCCCGGGGGCTTGACGAAGTGCTCCACCGATATTTCCTTTTCACAGCAGATACTGGCCCGCTTCCAGTCTTTGTCGGGTTCGTAGGTTTCGGCATCCCCCAATTTGATCACTTTCATGGCACCACCTCCGGTTTCATTTCCAGATTGACAGTATACACTGACGGCCGGAGGAATCAAACCCCCTTCCCGATCCGTCTCTTTACACCCGGTAGAGATAAGGCCGGGATGGGGGTTGGGCGAAGGATTGGGGCGTCCATAACCGCAGGGACACAATGCGTCGTGTCCCTGCCCGATTCTCTCTACCTGCCGGATTTGATTATAACCTGTCAGACAATCATCTGAACAAAACAGGAAAAACGAAACAGGTCTTGATTTGGTGGTTGTTGGGTACGGTGTTCAGCCAGACCCGTTTCTTTGCAGGGGGAGGGATTATTTTCGCAGGGCGCGAAGGAGGCGGAGGTTGTCCGGGTGGGGGAGGAAGCGGTCGAATTCCAGGATATAGCCCGCGGGATCGGTGGTCATGAACGCTTCCAGCCGGTTGTTCTCCGCCGGTCCCAGTTCCCGTTTGATCGGCCGGCCGGCCTCCCGGAGGTGCCGGTACCAGCCCCGGATGTTGTTGACCAGGAAGGCCACGCTCACCGCTTTGGCTTCGGTGTAACGGTGCAGGCCCCGGGTCTCATCCACCAGGCCGATGAATCCGGAGGGGGAGGAATCCATGACCACTGAAGTCCGCTGGTCGCAGAGCAGGCGCAGATCCAGCTGCTCTCGGTAGAACTTTCCGGCGCCGGGAAGGTCCCGGTAATAGAGCCAGACGATATTTCCCAGAAATCCCAGCCGCCGGTCCTTCCAGCGGATCGCGGTGGGAAACAGTTTCAGTCCCCGCAGCCGCCGGTTCAGCTTCTCGTTCATGGGGTGGTCGAGGAATTTCTGAAACTCCAGCAGGTACCCTTCGGGATCCCGGGTGACAAAGCCCCGGATATGGATGCGGGAGGAACTCTGCAGGGGGGAGCGAAATTCCAGTCCCTTTTTTTGCAGGCAGGCATACCATTGGTCGGTGTGGGGGGTGATGAAGGAGAGGGTGACGGTTTTGGGGTCGTCGGCGGAGTGCATTCCCTGTTTTTCATCCACCAGGCCGATGAAGGTGCTTTGGGAGATCCGGAATATTCTGGCGAACCCGTAGTCCAGCACCTCGGTCAGCCCCAGGGTGTCGCGGTAAAACCCGACGGCCCCCGGCAGGTCCCGGTAGTAAAAGAAAACCAGGTTCCCCGATATCGGGGGAGGTCCGGGGGAGGGGTTGGCTCTCGTGGTTCCCGGGGGCCCCTGCAAGACCCGGGGCACCGCGGCGATGATCAGG